>Ga0182737_1000333_pt1 | contig 73060 bp, 60 predicted proteins | sample eDN5th30CBELigOP_FD_128878 | JGI IMG/M metagenome (GOLD analysis project Ga0182737, IMG submission 128878) | Enriched Organic Plus compost microbial communities from Emeryville, California, USA - eDNA 5th pass 30_C BE-Lig OP (version 2) (version 2) ...
GTCTGATGGAAAGAAAACTAGCATTGGAGAAAACAGATTGCAAAAACAACAACTGCCCGACCCAAGCCAAACCTGTACAATGCATCAATGGAAAACCAGTCATCGAAATGACTACACCGTAGTCGCCCTTAATTCGTCTTCGTCTGTTGAGTCTTCACCGAAAAGCTAAACTTATCCCTAAGCAGGTTCTGGAAATCCACACAGTTGGCATCGATGAAGCAGCCCACGAAGAGTATCAAAACCGCAGTTATTAGCCACAAAAACTTTTTCATGGTTTAATGATAACAGTATGGGCAATTACAATCCATAACGAATGGTTTATTATTCGTAGCAATCGCGCAAATAATAAATGAATCCTTGCAAATTGTAAACGGATTTGGCAGATAAACTGATGACCGGTTATTTTCACCTGTATTACGAGGAAGAATTGACACAATGAGCCGCAAGAATTTTAGTACCGAAGAAGAACATAACGGAGGTTGTGGCGGATGTTAATTTTTAAAAAATTACAGGTATCGATATATGGGCATACTCGGCATCTGATCAAACGCAGGGGCAAGCCCAAGAAAATCAGGATGGACAACGGCCCGGAGTTCATATCCCAGCTTTTAACGGAATGGAGTATGGTCAACGGCATCGAGTTTTTATATATCCAGCCCGGAAAGCCCACGCAGAACGGTTTTGTGGAAAGATTGAACGGTACTTACCGTGATAATGTGTTGGACTGCTACCTGTTTGACACCATAGATGAGGTAAGGGAAATCACTTGGAAGTGGATGGATGATTATAACAATCACAGGCCACATGATAGTCTCGGCAATATGCCACCGACAGAATATGCTGCTTTATCCACTCTTGAAGGCGATAAACAGGCGTGCTAGGGCATTTAGGTTTAGGTTAATTTGAAGAGAATTTTGTAAAATTACGCAGTCTTAATTTGGGGAAGCCGACAGTGTCGTCAATTTGCCAAAGTTTTATTTGTTGCATACTGGTCGTTTTTTACAATGAGGCATAACGTTTTGGGTATTGCCGCAGTGGGGGATTTTTAGCACTAATGTTCAATAGAAACACTACCGTATGTATAAGCACAAAAGTCTCATAGAAGCACGTCAGCCCCCATTGCGGCAATACCTTGTTATGCCTCGTTTTTCCTTTCAATCAAGTTATCCTTTACTTGTTCAAGTACTTCTTGTACAAACTCTTTTCCTTTGGCGACTCCGTTGTTTCCACCCATTGCATCATAAACTACAAAAGTGTTGTCTATTGCTTCTGTTATTAAATCTGAAGTCATTAAATCAAAATTAATTTCCGCAATGTCTTGTGGACGTGGCTTTAATTTGTTTGTAAGTCTGCACACCAAATACATGGAAACGTGAAATTTTATATCTCCAATTTGTGTTCTAGTAAGCTTAGGGCTGGTATGATTTTTCAATGAACCCTCAATGGTTTGTTGAATATAAATGCACTTGTGATAAAGTTCAATAGGGATTGAATTGTTAAAAATACCTTCATAGTCTGCATTATTTTTGATGATTGTTGAAGGCCTAGCTCTAGCATAATCAGGTTTTTGTTGCAAAATACCCATTACTATTTGTGCTAAATATGGGATGCTAATTATTTTGTTTATTGGACGCAGTTGATTTTTGTGATAGTTTTTTCTCCTGTCGTAGTAGTAGCCCTTTGCTAACAAGAAATCTTCAATATCTCTATGAATTGGGTCTGTAGCCCTTAATGAAGCTGGGGGAATATTTGTTTGGCTGTTAGTTGCCTTGATTACTTTAAGTCTGCTTTTTTCGTCTTTCGTTTTAACAACCCTAATTAAGACATTTCTTTTGTCAGATTCAATTTTATTTGTTTTAAAGTAATTAAAAATTTCAAAAGAAGTTTGAAGCCCATTTACTATTTGTGGTTCCTCAATTTGCAGAATTTTACTTGAAAAGGAAGCGTCTGAGGCTGTAATGGTAACTCCGTTGTTCAGCCACCAAAAATCTTCATTCGGAGAACTAGTCAATAAAGTATCTTTAATACCTGAATTTACTTCCACACTTCCCTGATAGTCTCTAATGTTTGAGTCAAAGAAATATTTTATTAAATCTTCATTTTCGTCAACAAGGAAATCAAAATAATTCTTTAATGGGGCAATTGCAATGTAACCTCCATCTTGCGTAGAAATTGGATTGTCCAGTAAAGTGATTCCTTTAGTTTTGATTTGTTCTCTTCGTGATAGGTCAATTAACTTACCTGCTGTTAAAAACTCAAAATTTATTTCGGCTTTATCGAAGTGTTTATTAATTACATCTTTTAGATTTTCAACTTTACGAATTACATTGTCGTGAACCTCAATGCCCTTTGATGCGTAGAAATAATGAAATTTAAGTATTGGAAATTTAGAAGCTAAATGTAAATATTGGTTTTTAAAAACTTCTCTATTTGTCAGAAGGTCGTTATTATAAACAGTCCTTAAGGATTCAGTAGACTTTGTAAAATCAAATAAGTCATTTGCTGATGAAATACACTTTTCAATGGGGGTTTCCCCAAATCCGTTGGTGTTCTTTGACTGAATAATATAAACATCAATTATTGAATTTCTTTTGCCGTCAACAAGGTCTGAGTCTCGTTGAACTAGTTCAGTATTCACAAAAGTATAGATGGAGTCTATTCCTCCATCGCCACCGTTGTCAACAATTCCTTCTTCTAATTCGTCATACGAAAGTTCAAAGTTTTTTAATACTTGTTCAGTAACGAATAAATGAAAGTAGTCATCTTCTTTTAAAGATGAGTCCAAAGAAGCTTTCTGCTGTTCAAGTAAAGTGTTTAATATTATTTGTTGGTTTGTTGTCATATATAATGTCGTCTTTTAAAATGAGGCATAACGTTTTGCCGCTTTGCGAAGGCGGGGATTTTCAGCACTAAACTTCATTAGATGCACAAAGCTTGAATTTAGCACTTCACTTTCATAGAAGCACAAAACCCCCGCTTTTGCAAAACGGCTGTTATAGGGCGTTTTTCTTTCTTTTGACGTCATTTTACAATCTTTTCAATTGAAGGTTCATCAACTCTCAACCATCTCAATATTTCCTTTGCTCTCGTTTTATCTTTCTTTTTGGCTCTGTCAAACTCGTCCATTAGTCCGCTTTCCCAAAGTCTTTCATTGACTGTCATACCTGAAAGTCCAACAATTTTTTGAATTCTGTAAAGCGTTTGTTCGTCAATGAGTTTTTTATATATGTATTCACAAGCTTCTTTTTCAGTCGCAAAAGTTCTTATTGAGTGTTTCTCACCACGCTCTTTGTAGTAAGTTTCATATTCAAGCCCGTACTGACCTTTTTTTATGGTCAAGCCTATTTTATCATTGTCGTCAGAGGAGCCAAAAAGTCCGTGAAGGAAATATTGGTCTTCCAAAATTCCGTCTTCTTGCAATCGTTTATGTAATTCCTTAATTGTCATTTAATTCAGTTGTCCATTCAATATTTCCATTTCTTTCTATGCATAACTCAAGGCTTCCCATTCCATAGTTGTAACAAAGCGAATATTCTACGTTTCGATTTTCAATAAACTTTTTTAATTCAGTAGATACAGCAAGCATTTTTGAGAATAATTGCTTTGTTTCGGTTAATTCTTTTAAGGCTCTTGTTTTTGATATGTTCTTAAGTTCAAAACTCTCTACCCAACCTGAAACGAAAAATTTATTTTGTTTGTCGCATCCAAATGTTAAGTCGCCAACTTTAAAAGGGTGTCCATCTGAAAGCAAAATGATTGCACTTTTAATTCTATCTGTCAATTCTTTTTCGTTCATCTGTGTTCTGTGTTGGTCGTCTTTTAAAATGCCCTATAACATCTGTTTTAACGAAACGAATATACGGAAAATTTCGCTTAACCAACCCTATATACGTGTTTCGTTATTTGACTTTTCTTTCTACATAAGATATTGATATATTTGTATTTAAAAAATAAAACCGCACAAATAGCGAAACAAAATATTATAAAATACTATTTCCCTGATATGAATAGCGAAATCATACTTGAAACCTTCGAAAAGAGATTGCTGATGCAGAGATATGCTGGCAATACCATTAGATCGTACAAGGATTACGCTAGTATATTTCTTAAACATGTTAGCAAATACCCCTCCCTTGAAGAAATTCCACTGTCAGATATTGAGGCGTTTATAAACGAAAAAGTTCAAAATGGGAAAATTAGTGTTTCCTATCAAAAAGGATTAGTGGGCGCAATCAAGAAGATGTACGAACTGATATTGGACAAAAAAATCCAACTGGATTACTTATACCCGAAACGCTCATTTTCTAAATTACCTAAATTCTTTTCAAAAGAAGAAGTAAGAAATATTCTCGATAACACTCAAAATCTAAAACACAAGGCTATTCTGATGACAATCTATAGTTGTGGACTACGTCTTAGCGAACTGTTGAATCTCAAAATCAAAGACATAAAATCTTCCGATGGAATTATCAGAATCCATCAAAGCAAAGGTAATAAAGATCGGATTGTATCATTACCAGACAAATTGCTGGCGACTTTGAGACATTATTATCAAGCATTCAAGCCAAAGGAGTACCTCTTCGAAGGTGAGAAGGGTGGCAAGTATAGCGAACGAAGTGTACAGTTGATTCTGAAAAAAGCATTGATCAAAGCAAATGTTCAGTCGGAAGGCTCTGTACATACATTGCGACATTCTTATGCCACACATTTAATCCAATCAGGTATCGATATCCGAATTGTAAAAGAGTTATTGGGTCATGAAAATATAAAAACGACTATGATCTACACTCATATCACTGACATAGACAAGCAAAAGACTCCTAGCCCTCTTGATTTTTTATAAGAATAAGATGAACTTTTCACGCTCTATAGAAACAAGCATTATGCTCCAATCATTCTTTAAGAAGGGTTATTCTTCTAGCTTAACTTAACTTTGCTTAGGTTATTGAATAATCAATATTCAGATATAATTTGTCCGAAATGTGTCCGAAAAAAGAAAAAGCCACTGATTATCAGTGGCTTTTGTCGGGGTGGCAGGATTCGAACCTACGACCTCCACATCCCAAATGTGGCGCGATACCGGGCTACGCTACACCCCGAAAAGGTATCACCTTTAAAAAGTATGCAAATATATAAACCTTTTTCCGCAAGTACAAACTAAGGAGCGCATTAAATTTAAAAAATACAGGAGTAAAATACATTATAAGAAAAAATAAACTGTCTGAACAAAATGGAGTTTCACCATCGTTCAGACAGCTTGTAGACACGCTATTTAGCCGGGATGATCGTAATCTTTCTAAATTCTACACCGGTATGGTCACCTTGCAGATAGATTGGTCCTGGTTCACCCTCTTTGCTATCCAACGCGCCTCCGGTAATGCCCGGTATCTCCTGGTTATTGATGACCGTTTTGCCATTGGCAACGACAGTCACCATACGTCCGCGGAGCGTGATCTCATATTTATTCCATTCATTCGGTCCCAAAGTAGCGATCTCACTCGGAGCCAAGAAACCATATACACCACTGAAGTACAATGATCCGGGGTGCCTTTCCATCGGTGAATCCTCGATCTGCACCTCATACCGTCCCCTCAAATATATACCCGAATTGCCTCCTTCTGCATAGCGGAATTCGGCGATCAGCTTAAAATCTTCAAAAGTCCGTTCCGTGATCAAGTTGGCACCTGCTTTTTGATTGATCAAGATACCATCCTTCACAATCCATTGATTATCATCAGAAGAAGTTTTCCACCCTGTCAGATCCTGGCCATTGAACAGTTCGATCGGCTCTCCCCATTGTACCTCACCGGTGCGTACCAAATAAGGTGCTTTCACTCCAGTGAAGTTAAAGATATTCCCTTTATTGGTCGTAATCGTACCTTTTATCTCCTCTCCTATCAATTCACCCTGGATTGTAAATAACCCGTCGCCACCTTCCCACTGTGGAGGGATCTCAAAAGAGAATGTGCCCTCATTAAGCTTGATGTGCGAAACAGGCCGGCTGCTGCCTGCATCTGAGACAAAGCCGCCCACCAATGTATTGAATCCAGACAGCTTGACTTCCAGCCACGACGGAACTTCTTTACCCTCCTTATCCACAGTTATGTCCCAACGACCGATCAAACCTTCAGCTTCTTTAGGGATTGTCTGCGTAGCCGGATTGTGAATTTCCTCTTTCTGTTTGTCTTTATGGACATCGTTACATGAAATCTGGGTCACGCCCATCATCGAGCCTAGTAAAATAAACAGGCTTGTAGATTTTCTAATCATTTTTATTGTCGTTTTTAGTTTAAGTTTTAAAAGTTCCCTCGCATAGTGTTGTTATCCCCTTTTCAGATGGTAACCTTACCAACAAGGCATTCACAAATTTATCATTTATTATTTGTTCGTCCCATGTTATCATGAAAATTCTTCATCTGAATAAATTGGAAATCCTTTTTTTGGACTACAATTGTCATGAAATCCTTATATACATTGTGCCTCAGTATCACACCTTTTTTCCTAGCCGGATACCAAAGAAGTCTTGGATTGGATGGGAGATGGCATCAAGGATGAGTATCCCCGAATAGGGTGCATAATACGCAAGTGATTCGATAGCTGTAAACAAAGGGTCCTCCTCGTGAATTTATTATAAGGAGAAAGCCGTGTTACTCTTCATGGTTTGGATCCACACCCCATTCTGTGAATCTCTTGGTGCAGCTGTTGTACACCTGTTGTATATCACTGACTTTGGTGAAATCATCGAAGTCAATTTTTTTATTTGCACAGGTGTACCCAAAAGATGGCGGAACGGTGTTACAATTAGGACACATCGTCATCGTAAAATAAACCAACATCCCTTTATACATACCGGCATACAGGTTTATTTCCATTGAATGCTGTTCAGTACATTTTAGCTCTTCTTTAAAGAACTCTTTTATTTGTAATGCACAGGCAGAGACCTCCTTCTGCTCATTTTCTTTTTTACAACCAAACAATAGGGCTACAGCAACTAATAACGTACACAATCTTTTCATATCAAGAGGTTTTATAGTAAAACGTACGAAAGACTTTTCCGCTACAATTCACCCTTCTAACCTTTGCAAGACTTAAAATTTATGGTATGCGATTATTATTTTTTATTTTTAGCCTTAACGACCTTATCAATCACCGGTTTTACAATAGCTTCCATCACATCGTACCCTTCGGGAAGGGGGTGTACGCCGTCTTTTGCATATTTTTCGGGTAAGCCATTGCGGGAATCTTTCATGGCGCTATGATAATCCACATAAGGGATTTTATGCTGTGCTGCATAAGTCTTTATCCTGTTGTTTAAAGCAATAATGTCATCGGCAGGTTTCAGTTCTTTGCGCCATCTGAATTCATAGGCCGGTAAGATAGAACACAATATGACTTTAATCTTATTGGCCTGCGCAAGTTCTACCATAGAGATAATATTGCCTAGCGTATTTTCGGGTGAAATATAGCCCAGGTTTCTTGCAATATCATTGGTTCCTGCCATGATGACTACTACCTTGGGTTTCAGATCTATGACATCTCTTCTAAACCTCACCAGCATTTGCATTGTTGTTTGTCCACCTATGCCTCTGCATAGATAGTTATTCGCCGTGAAAAAATCGGGATGTGCTTTATACCAGTTTTGGGTTATGGAATTGCCCATGAAAACAACCGCACCCTGTGGTGCTGTATTATTCGCCTCTTCGTATCTCGAAAAGTTTGCCGAGTCATCTTTTGCCGAGCCTGGCTGTGCCATAGCTATACAAAAATTTAAATAAATTATGGCGATTATATATTTGTGTAACCAAAACATTCCGTCATCTTGAGCCCATTCGACAGGCTCAGGGCAGGCTGTGTGAAACGCAGTCGACTGCGTAAGCAGGCATCAGGGACGTGTTGGTGCCTGTGGGGCTGATGCAACATTAGATCTCATCTAAGAAGGGATTAACCATGATGAGATTACCTTCGGTGAGCTCGCTACGCTCGGTTTGCTTCGCAGCTGCCTTCAGCGGTCTTCCGCTTCTCCGCCAACTGGCGGATCCGGTCAGAATGACGACGTTATTTATGGTTGGTCATGAAAGTATACAATTACCTAAATTTTTTCTTATACAGCTTATTTTCAGAAAATTGCAAGCAATAAAAAAAAGAGACATACCAGAATTAGGATTGGATTTTGCCTCTTTTGCAACTTTGGTAGAGGGAAGTTGCGGAAAGTCTAACCTCATCGAAGATTACGAAGCAATCTTAAACGCAATGGATCTTATAGAATAGCTATTTTCCCGATACAGAGGGTGTCCGAAAAGTCGGACACCCTCATTTGTTTTTTATGCTTGTTCACACACTTGCCGTTGCTTCCCAAGTCCGGTAACACTTAACTCGACGACATCTCCCTTTTTGAGATATACTGGAGGAGTCAGTCCGAGACCCACGCCTGCCGGTGTACCTGTCAAGATAAGATCCCCTGCTTCCAATGTCATGAATTGTGACAGGTAATGTACAATGTAATACACATTGAAGATCAAGTTTTGGGTATTGCCATTTTGCATGGTTTTTCCATTTACGCTCAGTTCTAATTGAAGACGGTGCACGTCAGCCACTTGATCCTCCGTCAATAGCCAGGGGCCGACAGGAGTGAAGTTGTCGCAGGACTTTCCTTTGGTCCACTGTCCGCCACGCTCCAATTGGAAAGCTCGCTCAGAGACGTCGTTGACCACGCAGTAACCTGCGATATAGTCCTTTGCCTGTTCGATGGTTTCCAGATACCGGGTCTTTTTGCCGATTACCACGCCCAATTCCACCTCCCAATCCGTTTTTTCGCTCTTGCGGGGGATGAAGATAGGGTCATAAGGCCCGACTACCGTATTTGAACCCTTTTGAAAGACAATGGGTTCTTCGGGGATAGCCATACCGGATTCTTTGGCGTGATCCGAATAATTTAACCCAATGCAGATCACTTTACCAGGGCGTGCGATAGGAGCGGCCCACCGCTCATCTTCGGTCACCGCAGGTAAGGTAGGTTCGTTGGTCAAATACGCTTTGAGCGCTTCCAACCCTCCGTTTTCAAAGAAATCTGTGTTCCAGTCTTGAAACTGACCGGAGAGATCCCGACGTATTCCTTGTTCATCCAAAATACCCGGACGTTCTGCTCCGGATTTGCCAAAACGAATTAATTTCATAGTGTCAAAATAAAGAAACTACCCTACCAAAACCGATGCTTTGGCATCTGTTTTCAGTATCGAATCACATACTTTTTTCGTTTTCTCCAAAGTCTCTTCGATATCTGCCAACGTATGCGCATAGGAGATACTGCCCTGTTTGATCGGTGTAGGGAAATTGAATATGCCCTGCTGTATCAATTCGTATCTATACGATTTATCTAAGCCAAAGTCATGGTTTTCCGCCACATCGTGGAAGTCTGTCGGTGCATGATCCATGAAATATGTACAGTAAGCCGAGCCTTGGCGTGCCACATAGAAAGGACGGTCATAGGCAGAGAAGACATCGTTCAGTCCCTGCTCCAATACTGCACCCAGATGCTCCACATGATCATAGACAGCAAACTTCGGATTGGACAGTTTTTCCAAGGTAGCAATAGCCGCCACAGTCGTCAATGGATGTGCATTGAACGTACCGGCGATCAATACTCTCTTCTCCTTTTCTGGATGGATGAAATAGTCCATATACTTGGTCTTCCCTGCGATTACCCCAATCGGGTAGCCATTGGCAATAGCTTTACCAAAAGTGCTCAGATCAGGCTGTATGCCGCAGATCGACTGGTATCCACCGAGTGCATGCCTAAATCCTGTCTTGACCTCATCGAATACAAGTAAAAATCCTCGTTCGTCTGCCATCTGGCGCAGACCTTCCAAATAACCCTCTTGAGGTTTGACAATCCCGATATTCTGCAAGATAGGTTCGAGGATGATGCAGGCTACCGGATAGCGTTCGATGATATAAGCTACAGATTCCAAGTCATTGTAGTTGACCACATGCACCAGATCCTTGTGTCCCTGCGGAATACCTGCCGACAGCGAATCGAAAGGATATTCTCCCGGGCTAACCCTTGGGCCGATATCTGCCAGGTCGCTGATCACATTGCCTGCCACATCATTGTGCCATCCGTTGTACCCACCCTGCATGATGATGACATGGTCTCTACCTGTAGCAGCACGTGCGATACGTATCGCATGATAAGTCGCCTCAGATCCCGTTGTCGTGATCTGTATCTTCTCCGCTGTAGGTACACACTTGCAAAACAACTCTGCAAAATATCCCTCCAACTCGGTAGGTCCAGCACCCATCAGGATACCGTTGCCCTGCAGCGATGCTGCTACGGCCGCATTGACATCCGCATCGTTATGCCCCAAAAAAGCTGCCGCAAAACCCGCTTGGTAATCAATATATTCATTTCCTTCGATATCCCACACACGACTGCCTATACCTTTGGCAAAACATATATTCGGAACAGACTTTCTGTTCAACGACACCACCCCACCCGGGATATACTGCTCATTTTTATGCAAAAGAGCATCTGATTTTTTCCAATTATTTATCATTTCAAATTATTTTTAACATTTTAACCCATCATTAGTAATCTATACTAAACTATTTTTGTTTACAAATATAATCAATAATGTAAACAAATAAACAAACAATATATTAACAAACCATCTAATATCACTTTAGAAACCTAATTTCTGTATCTCTGAAGCAACCGTTGCCCCAATGGATAAACAAGATGTAGCAGCCGGAGATGGAGCATTGCGAATATGTATCGTATGTCCTATTTTCTTAATATCAAAATCATCCACCAACTGACCTTTCCTGCTACAAGCCTGTGCACGAATCCCAGCTCCTCCCTCTACAAGATCATCTTCAGCAATTTCAGGTATCAGCTTTTGCAGAGCAGAGGTAAAAGCACTTTTCGACAATGTACGGTATATTTCACCTATTCCTGTTTGACCGTATTTGGCTGCAATCTTCCAAAAGCCTGGCCAACCAAACGTTTCTAAAACATCTCTCAGATCAAAACTCCAATTCTTATAGCCTTCTCTACTCAATGACAATACAGCATTCGGTCCTGCTTCCACCCCTCCTCTCATCATGCGGGTAAAGTGAACACCAAGGAAAGGGAATTTGGGATCAGGCACCGGATAAATCAAGTTTTTTACCAGATACTCCTTTTCAGCTTTCAATTTATAGTATGACCCTTTAAAAGGAATAATGCGCAAATCATTAGCTTCATCAACAAAATTGGCTATACGGTCTGATTGTAAACCTGCACAACAAACCACATAAGATGCCTCAAAGTGTCCAACACTCGTCTCGATCACTGAATGACTGTCCTTATTTTGGATAGAGACCACCTTTGCGCCCAAAATCAAATCTCCACCTTGCTCATTCTGAAAAAGATCAGCAAGTTTTTCTGCTACAGCAGGGAAATCTATAATCCCTGTCTGTGGAACCCATAATGCCAATTCTCCAGATACGTGCGGCTCAAAATCCTTTATCCTATCTTTCTCTACGATTGTAATTCCCTGCAAACCATTGCCAACACCACGCGTATGGATATCATGCAATCTGGATATTTCTGAAACATCAGTCGCAACTATCAACTTGCCACATATCTCATAAGGGATATCATGACGTTCAGAAAATTCAACTATACTATTATATCCCGAAATACAGTTCAGAGCTTTCAAACTTCCTGGCTTATAATAAATACCACTATGGATGACCCCACTGTTATGACCAGATTGGTGTGCCGCAACATGGTTCTCCTTTTCCAAAACCAATATGCGCTTATCTGGGTAGATCTTTTTCAACTGATATGCCGATGACAGCCCTACTAGACCCGCACCTATCACTATAATATCATATTTATTGCTCATTTCGCTTATTGTATATCAAACTCTCTATCCGTGAGGTTCTCCATCCATTTTGTTTGCCATACGTGTGTCTTTCATGGATATAAACATAATCAACGAGACAAAAATACCTAAGGTAATATACCAATAGAACCAGGTCTCGTGACCGATATTCTTGAGCCATAGCGCAACATATTCTGCCGTACCACCAAATAAGGCAACCGTAACAGCGTGCGGTAAGCCAGCTCCCACTACACGTATTGAGGCAGGGAATAACTCTGCTTTCATCACGACACTGACACTAGAATACATACTTAGAATCAACAGATACAGCACGAGCCAACCAAGGATTTTCCAGTTTGATATAGAAGTGCTGATAGCCGTCATTATCGGGACTGTTGTCAATACCCCTAACACCCCAAAAGTGATAAGTAATGGGCGTCGGCCAATCCGATCGGAGAGCGCACCGAAGATCGGCTGTGCTAAAGCAAATACCAAAAGACCGATAAAAGTGATCAGCGTAGCATCCTCTTTGGAGATGCCTCCTGTATTGACGAGGTATTTCTGCATGTAGACAATGGCCGTGTAAAAAGCCAGTGTACCGCCCAATGTAAGTCCTACGACCATCATGATAGCTTTGGTGTGTTGGGTAAGCAATGGCCATGTGTTTTTTTTCGTTGCAGGATCTTTCGTGGCGGTATCTTGATAAGCTTTGGTTTCCTGGAGGTAGTTCTGCAGGTAGATCATCCCGAGCGTCAGTACGGCGCCAATGGCAAAAGGGATTCGCCATCCCCAATCGTGGAGCTGTGTATCAGTCAACAAAAATTTCTGTAAGACGATCAGTAAACCTAAAGCAACTATTTGCCCACCTACTAATGTCAAGTACTGAAAGCTAGCATAGAACCCTCTGCGCTTTGGCGGAGCCATCTCCGATAGGTAAGCTGTGGTAATCCCTGTGCCGCCACCGATACTCAGCCCCTGGATAAGTCTGGCTAATAACAGAAGGATCGGAGCATAGATGCCGATAGAGTTGTAGGTAGGAGTTATTGCAATCAGTAATGAGCCGAACGACATCATGAAAACGGATAACAGCATCGATTTTCTGCGACCGAAACGATCTGCAAAACTCCCTAACAGCCAACCTCCGAGCGGACGCATCAAAAATCCCAATGCGAAAACACCAGCAGTCTGTAATAGCTGTACCGTCTGGGTGCCGTGCGGAAAAAAAGATGCCGAAAAATAAATAGCAAATGCCGCATATATATACCAGTCGTACCAAACTAGTAGATTAGCCAAAGAACCACCTACAATAGCTTTTTTAGAAGAACTAGTAGACTTGTTGATTTCTTTTGTCATTAAATGAACACATGAAACATGATAATAAAAAACACATAAAATCCCCTCTTAAAAGAGTTGTTAATCCTTTCAAGTATCATCGGCACATCTCACGATGTGCCGATGACATATTCCAATCTATCTAATTTTTATCGCCGCGGAAATACACATCCAGTGTTGTAAAAATAGGGTGGTGCAAGGTGTAACCTCCTGCCGGCAAAGCCACAATCTTGTAATCTACCACATCAAATCTTTTCTCCGTTTTATAAAGCATACCATACGTCCATCCCCCTTGTGTTGGCACAGTAGGACTACTGTTATAAGTTCTACCACAAGTTTCACACGGTAGCACAAATTCTGCACCAGTAAGTAATGGATAGATAGTCGTAGCCTGATGTGGGTCTCGGTTTTCTTGAAGATGGCCTGCCAAAACAAGAGGATGGGTTATTCCACTCATTTGAGCTATTGCCTGATTGACTTGATTGACCTGATTAGCCGCTTCGTGAGTGATATGTATACCCGCCACAGCCAATGTTTGACCATGTACATCCAACTCTACTATCCCAAATGGACGAGTATCCCCTCCTGCAAGAGTAACCTGTGTAAACTTCGTAATAGGATAACGAGAAAAGATACTCAATCCAAACTCACCTCCCTGTAAAGCTTGACCTCTTACGAATCGGAAATTCTTCAGATTGGTAAATTGGTCTTTCATGAGATCAGACATATCCCGGTTGGTCGAACGAGCGGTATTCTTATCCATTTCACACACCACGACAACATCAGGATCTTCCGGGTTTACCACATTAGCCACTTTCATCACGTCAAAATTTCCGGAAGTATTCGTAAGCACTCCCACCTTGATCCTGACCGGAGCATTGTCCATAATCAGGATTTTGTAATACATTGTCCTCTTCCGCTCATCTATTTTTAATCCATCTGTAGCTTCATCAATTGTAACCGGGAGCAGGTATTCAACAAAAGAACTTAAACCCGACAAATCTACTGTAACCGAGAGTTCTGAAGTTTCTTTTTCTCCTTTAGCTATTTTCGCCGTTGATGTACCGATATTGGTAGATGCAACAGGGATAGACACATAGCTTGTACCATTCTTGGTATTATAGGTCTCTACCAAAGATGCATCTACTTTAAAATTAAGACCTATCTCTTTTGGAGCCCCTTTCAACTGATCCTCTATTTCCGTAAATGCCCCCACAAAGGCCAGCGTTAATGAAGATCCGTCTCTTTCTAGCTCAACGACCCTTTCATGAAGCTTTTCAGCACCTTTGATATACACAATAGGCTCTTCTGACGAACCCAGATCATCTGACTTATCCTTACAGGAAACTACTGTAAAAATCATGAGAAACGCCCATCCAATATTCATTCCTTTAGATCCTATATAAGACCGCAATAATTGAATAATTGAAATACTATTCATTCTTTTCATAATTACTTTTTTATTTTATTTACAAATTAGTTACGATATAGCTCTTTTCAAGAGATTGTGTGTGATCTGCTGTACACGTTCATCCGGCCCATGTGGACGATTCCAATGTGACCAAGGCAATGTGTGCCCCGGAGGCATACTTAATCCCTGTGCCCAAAATATGGTAGACGCATTAAATATAAAATTGTCCTTTGGTCCCGGGTAGATGACAGCACACCATTTGCCTACTGTTTCTGTCGATGACCAGGCATACCCTTCCGCTACAACCTCCAGACCATCTATTGGAGGTGGATCTCCATGAAATTCCCATCCAATCAGTCCCGGTATAGCATCCCCTTGTTTTATCCCAGTTCCCTCAAACATCCAATGATCAGATTTGACTATCGTCCAATCACCTCCACCTGTAATAGGTCTAACATTCCGTACGCCCATCAGCAACCCCTCATCAGGCCCTTGTTCCGGAAAAGGCCCGTACAATTTTATGCGTTCCTTAGACCATTCGTGATCACCATAAGGCCCTGCCCGAAAAATAATCCGATTGGGATTTCCTTCGGCACTATCACGGAAAGGAGTGACCCATAACGCTGTATTGCCCGAGAAGAAAAGCAAATCAACCCCCTCTTCTTTCAGCTTCGAAACACTTTGAAACTGACGGATATCCCAATACTCATCATGCCCCACACTGATAAAGGCTTTACATTTCAGCCCCCTGTCCGGTGTGATCATATCACTGTTAGAACAATAGGTCACGTCATACCCGTGTTCCTCAAGAAAATAAGACAAAGGGTATTCAAAAGACAAGAACTCTCCCGATCCAAATGAAAGAGGATCGTTGACAACACCATTGAATTGGGATTGCCTGCCGTAAGGCCTGTCAAAACTCACATCGGCCCAAGGCCCTTGCTCGCCATCTGGATGTGTGTACAAGGAATATTTACTGGGCCAACGGTTGTAAGCCTGCCAAGTATTATCCGAGCATTGGAACAGTATATCTGCCGGTCTATCGTCTTTAACGATAAAAATCACATAACTCTGCCAATAAGGATCTTGTTCATTCTGCTGAATGGTCGTAAGCCGTCCGAGATACACACCACTGACCCAATCATTAGGTATGGTAATGGAAGTCGTTCTCTCCCACAGACATTCATGAATGTTTTTCTTTCCAGGTACAGGAACTTCCTGTTTTTTAGCGGGAAATGGCCCCAACGTTTGCATAAGACGCGCTCCTCTTCCTCCATAGTAACCCGTCCTGAAAATCTCAATTATAAAGTCACGTTCTGGATCTGTTGACACCATAATATCAATGCTCTCCCCAGCTTTGACGCTCTGCTTGCTACAGTATCCTTCTATCCAAGGCATACGTTGGGCTGAGGCATCAGGCCTCACTCTCGTCAGTTGCCAATCCAAAGAGCCTTCTTTCGCATTTTCCTCTATAATGAGATTACTTCGCTTGGACTGAACAGATGCACTAATGCAACTTGTAGGCAAAACACTGGCTATCCCAAGCATTGCAGCTCCCTTCAGAGCCTCCCGTCTCGTGACATTAGAAGAAACCCTGTTTTCCCTATAGTTGTCTTTCATTTCTTTTCCCATGAATTACCTCCTTTCTAACCTATCTGTGATGTACGAATCTTAAATCGCACAGATTACTTTACATTATTTTTTCACCAAGTTTAGCACCATGACCTCAAATGGTTTTAGCTGAATTTTGAAATTTCTTTCCGAATGTGCTACCCCCACTTTCTGGTCATTTACAACATTAAACAGGTCGTAGTGTCCCTCGTAACCTGCCGGCAATTCCAGCACATCTCGTAGCAAAAAGGCATACTCTTGAGATCGTGCAGACGGATTTCTCAACATCAAGGTGCTTCGCTTCGGACTCCATGCTGCATACCCATATACTTCGCCTTTTTCTGGATCTCCTCCTGCCCAATTGGCATCTATCAATACATCTTTATTTTCCCTGGCCCACAGTATAGCTTTGGCCAGCACATCCCAAGTATAGGAGTTTAACTTATGCGGGTTGATATACAGTTCTTGCAGGCTAGTACCACTGGCAAAGAAAGACCATATATCCTCTGCAATGACAGCGTCATCAGATTCATACTTGGCTATTGGCCCCAGATCGGCAAAGGTCACACCGTGCAACATCGCGGCACTCACCGGACACAATGGGGATCTCGTCTTTATCCCTTTCAGCACGCCCAAGTCACGGAAGTTAATCCACCTTTGTCGTGTATTGCCTTCACCGACAAAGCCATAATCCATGCCTCCCTTCCAAATATTATCGGCATAGCACAACCAGAACGGAGACGGCCATATCCCTACGGTCAAGTTGAAATACACCTCCGGATAATATGCCCTAATCTCTTCGACCAATCTTACCAAAGCCTGCATTTCAGTCCGATAGCGATCTGGCCCGTTGGCATCCAGACCGGCTCCCATACCATCTATCTTGAATAGAGTAACACCATGATTAGTGATCAGATCCAGCATAACACTCTTGAAATAGTGATAATAGTGTGGATCTGCCAAAGTCAACCCTTTTTTCACACCATCCTCATCTAGCTTAAAGATTTTATACCGCTCACGAACACTCTTCAATCGGTTTTCCAAGAATGGAGCATAGCCACCCCATGGAGATAGCCAAGCCCCAGATGATGCGCCATATTTCCGTGCTTCTTCATTGATCTTTTTGAAGCCATTTTTCAAAAGAGGGTTGAAATTCCACATATTGTGCCAATCATCCCAACCACTATCCCACAAAAATGTATTCAAACTAACATTTCTCTTCTGCAGGCTATCTCCGTAGGTTTTTACCCTATCGATACAATCTTCTTCCGACAGCAGATTGAAATCATAGGACAGGTCATACCAAGAATCATAAAATGTAAGCGGACGGTAAGGCTGAACTCTAATTTCGTCCAGATAAAACTGAAATGCACGTCTCAGTTGACCTTCAGGAAAAACTCCTATAGCAATCACTTCTCTGTATAGGTTTGGCGTGTTCAAGCCAGTCTTTTTATTCGCCGGAATTAGACTCAGCTCCTTTTTACTGTTTTTATCTTTAGCCACAAAGAAAGGATTCTCAATCGCCCAAAATAGATTTCCGGCCACCACAGGCGAACCGTCCACAGTTCCCATTATTTCAGGGTTCAACTTTGACGAAATGGGCAGAGCAACTAATTCTTCAACCTCTTGGGACGAACTGACTTCCAAAAACTGTCTGACAAAGTTTTTATCGTTATCCAACACCAACTCCCAGTCCACAGAGAAATTTGAAGCAACATTTATTAGACTAATCTTGACCTGTTTTCCTTTTTTCGTAGAAATCTGCTGAGGAGCTCCTTTGAGACGTAAATCTGAAAGATTTACCACCTGTCCTCCGGATAGCACGAAATGAAATAATTGCTCTGTATCAAATCTAACCTTCACATTGTTTGAAAGATTCAACACTTCAACTGCTTCTACTTTATCACGAATCACTGAAATAGACAGTGCAATAACACCATTTTTCAAAGTAGTCTTACTACCATGTTTCGATATAGAGGCCGATCCGGGCATTTTCTTTGCCGGATAGGGGGCTTGTGCACTGACTGTCATTAAACAGACGTTGCACAAAAGGAACAAGCATAATATATAGAGAACTTTATCTTTCACTTTAATAAGGGTTTTGTATCTTCTAATCAGTTTCATCAATGTATAATTGTAATTCTAAAAGGGTCATTCGCCGTAAGCTTCCCGCATTTTTATTATATTTTTAAATCTATAATTAGCTATATCTGCACGATAACGGTTGAATTTTCTCTTTTTTGTGCCGTTTCTTCGATCTATATGGTTATTACCCCATAACGCTGCCTCAGCAATCGTTACCCAATCACCTTCAACACCCGTCACAATGGCAATATGTCCCGGAAAATGCAAAAGATCCCCTATCTCTATCGAGTCCACATTTGTAGCTAAGGGCAACTTATACGTTTCCGGAAAAAAACCAAATCTATTTGCTATGACAGTATCCAAATTAACCAAGTCAGGTTTTGAATATCCGGCATTGTGAAGACACCAACAGATAAATCCCGAACAATGGAGACCATTGATATACGTACTGCCAAGATTTGAAATATTGTTGTAATACGGCGGAATAACATCAACAGGTCTTCCCCAAGATTGATAAGTATATCCTCCTTCCTCAAAATTTTCAAAAAACATACCTGTGCGGGCATACCGAGAAATATACTTATAGCTTGGGCGACCATACTCATAGGCATAAGGGATAACGTGGTCAAAGTTTACCAAAAAATTAGCTGCTGCCACAGTCTTATTTCTTAGACCAACTTGCCTTTCTATATCATTAGCCAAAGATTTATTAAATTGAGCTATCTGCGCACCTGTAAAGTATGACACCGGACTAACGCCAAACTCCAATAGAGGACGCAAGGTGTCAATCTCCACATCAAAAGACCCACCACTAAGTGGTATCGTATTCAGTCTAGCCGGCTTGTTCTCAACAACTCCGCCTACGATATTCCTCTCCTTGTTTTTAAAGGCACTTTTGGGAGCACAGGAAAATACCAGAATAACAAACAAAAAAAAGAATATTTTATCCATGATTTTAATTTTAAGTCCACAGGTCTATTCTAATTACACGATCAGGACTCTCCATAGATAGCTCCCATTTTCAGCACAGACTTAAAGCGGAAAGTACTATAATCCACAGTGGCTCTATTGAACTCAAACCATCTGACACCATTCCGTCTGTCTGTATGACCGCTCCACAAAGCACTCTCTCCCAATCTCACTATATCTCCCTTGAGCTCCATAACAAGTGCTACGTGCCCTCCGAAATACAGAAAATCTCCAACCTCTAATTCATTCTTTGCCGCAGGTAGATCCAATTTGACCACTCCCGGCAAATTCTGGTAACCATCAGCATGTGTTGTATCCGAACGTATATCTTTGATACCAGCATTGTACCAACACCAATTGGTAAACCCTGAACAATGTATTCCGTTGGCAAATTCATCGCCCAAATTAGCTACATGTGTGTACAGACCTGTCGGCGTAGGAACATCACAGCCCCATGGCTGATACAGGTGACCGTCTTCCTCAACCGGACTCAGAAAGAAACCATCTTTAGAATACCGAGATATTAATTTATACCCGCTACGAGATGTTTCATACGCATAAGGAATAGCGTATGGAAAACTTTGGGTTATAAATTGTGCTGCTTTGACAACTTTTGCTCTGGTTGTAGAAGCTGAATTAACAGCATCTTGCAAGGCATTGTTAATACTATCTATTTGCGTAGCATTGTACCTGTTACACGGAAGATATGGCCGTAAATCTACATTTCGATTACTACTATTGTCTATTACTCCCTCGATGCTATCGGAACAAGATGTAGCGACCAGTGCGAATAAAAAGATATAAATTATTTTTTTCATGATGAATTTATTTACATATAAATACTATTGTTCGAAACCCGGATTTTGTTTTAATACAGAAACTCCATCTGCTCCGATACTACGAACTATCTGTTGGACAGGAATAGGCCACAGTTCATTTTTATTTTTGGTAAAACGACCTGTTAGATAAGGATTGCCCGGAAATAAAGTTGCCATTCTTTGACCCTCTCTCTGCATGAATTGATTGTGATGCTGAGCCACGTCAAAATCATTGCCGTCGTACCGCATCAGGTCAAAATACCTATGGTACTCCATTGCAAGCTCCAATCTACGCTCGAAACGAACGGCTTTTCTCGCAAACGACTTACCTCCCGCCACAAACTCCCCTGCAGGATATTCTCCTACTTTATAATTGGCTGCAGGTGTATTGGAAACCGATCCATCCGTATTGTATCTGAATACAAAACCCTGTGGATTTGCAGCTCTTGCACGCACCCGATTTACATACTCCTGTGCTTTGTCTAGACTACCTACCTCTACTTCACATTCTGCTGCCCACAATAATACATCTGCAAATCTGATGTGGTTATGTGGCACATTGGTACGGTTTGTACCTTCCCGATCTGTAGAAACCGAAGCTTTTTCGGCCGTATGCTTTATGGCTACATAAGGACCTCCGGTAGCTTGATTTCGCACCCAAGAAGCCCCCGGATTGACACCCCAATCAAGATAAGGGATACCTCGTCGTCCTACTGACCAGTCTAACCGAGGATCTAATGTACCTGCATAAGGAGTAAACGGTTGACTAGCTGTCAATCCATAATCTGAAGGAATAGGCGAAAGATGGTATGTATCAATCAATGGTAAACCTGTCGATGCATCTGTCTGAAACGCGTCTACCAGATCGAATGTAGGTTGATACCATCCAAAACCGTTATTACCCGGGCCTCCATACGTGCCATTTTGAAAATACATGATATTTCCATTAGCTCCGCCCGATCCATCGTATGTAGAATTTTGCACGGCAAATACAGCCTCTGCCCCATGTTTAGTCGCTGTTCTGAAATTATCTCGATATTTAGGCAGCAAGTCATATTTTAAATTATTTGAAGTACGACCACGGAGAATAATATCATCCAATAGCACCTTGGCTTCAGTAAACTTCTTTTGAAACATATAAGTCTTGGCCAAAAAAGATTTTGCGGCCCACTTATTTGCCCGACCTACTTCACTCCATGTTTCAGGGAGATTATCTGCCGCAAATTCAAAATCAGCTTCAATCTTGGGATAAATATCCTGATCATTCGGTACAAGATAGTTTCTGCTACCATAATTGATCGTTTCATCTATCCAAGGCACATTTCTCCACAGCATCGCAGCTTTCAAATAATGAAACCCTCTGATAAACCTCGCCTGTGCTTCGATCTGTTTACGTTCTTGATCGGATACATCTGTAACCTTGGGCAATATCTCAAGTACCGTATTGGCACGAAGAATAAACAAATACTGCTCTGACCACCTGGAGCTCGGTATGCCCGCATTTGCAGCCAACCCGAAGCAATCGTAATCTGCATTCACTCCAGCATTAGACCCTGCCCGAGCATCGTCGGGATTGGTATAGTTGTTCAAATACATCCCATCATTAGAAGCAAACTCATCAAGAGTAGAATACGCTCCAATCAACAATTTTTCTACTCCTATCTTATTTGCAAGGGTATGCTCACTAACCTGCCCATACGGAGGTATCTCCAAAAAACCTTTGTTACACGAGCCTGTCAAAAGCCCGATGATTATCAAAATCCAATATTTTATTATCTTTTCCATATCCATATTGTTATTATGTCCTAAAATGTTACACTAACACCAAAAGTAAATCTCGCCTCATTAGTCGGGTACGTAGCGACATCAACACCCCAACTCGAATTTGACCCTGCCGCTATGTCCGGATCAGGTCCAGAATATTTTGTAATGGTAAACAGATTCGTCGCTTGACCGTAAAACCTCAGGTTGGAAATTCTTGCCATTTTCACAAAACTAGATTCTGGATTGATCGTATACCCCAATGTTACTGTCTTCAATCTGAAATAAGACCCATCCTCCAAAAAGTAAGAACTGAAATATTGATTGGTACTAAAAGTGGAAACGTTTTCAATTTTAGGCACCGTAGTGTCCATATTATCCGGTGCCCATGCATTCAGCAACGAACGTCCTTTGTTCGAGAAAGGATAATACTGGTAGAAATCAGTATAGGCCTTCGTGGCATTAAATATAGTATTGCCATGAACACCATAAAAATGAGCCATCAAGTCAAACCCTTTATAATCTGTATTGAGCGTCAGACCATAGGTAAATTTAGGATGTGGGCTAGCCAGGAAATGACGATCCGCAGACGTGATCTCATCACTGCCGTCTATATCAAGAAACTGAAAACGGCCTGGCGCTGCATCCTTTTGTACCGGAGCATTAAAGATTTCGTCAGCATTATTAAACAAACCAAGCACTTTATATCCATAGAACATCCCCATAGGATACCCGACTTCATTACGGGTATAATCTCCAAATACTACCCCACCTGTAGCAAAGAAACCCGGTTCAGGTAGCTTCACGATCTTGTTCTTATAATGAGATACATTCAACGACAAGGACGCATTCAGATCTTTGGTGATCTCTCTAAACTTATAGCCTAGATTGGCATCAAAACCTGTATTCTGAATATCCCCGATATTGACAGTAGGGCTACTCACACCCGATGGAGAGATGACCGCAGGCAAAGGTTCTGTAAACAGAAGGCCATTGATAGATTTTTTGTAGACATCGAATTGGAGACTCAAAGCATTGAATGCCGTAACATCAAGCCCTGCATTGCTTACCCTGTTCTCTTCCCATCCGGTATGTGTATTTCCGATTCTACTTTTAGCATATCCTTGGACGATCGAACTACTTGATCCGCTGATATCATACCCTGTGAATGACCTACTTGAAAAATAGAGGGAGAATTGATTTTGGGATTGCACATTATTCTGCGACCCCACTATCCCGTAACTACCACGCAATCTTAACTCATTCAACCAATCTACATCCTTTAAGAATTTTTCTTGGGACATACGCCATCCCACCGAAAATGAAGGAAATACACCATACCTACTGTCGGCACCAAATCTTGAAGAACCATCACGTCTCACTGTTGCTCCAAATAGATATTTTCCGTCGTAATTATAATCTACTCGTCCAAAAAGAGAGAACAAGGCCCATTCAGAAGCACCACTACTAGCTGTCAAGCCCTGGGCTCCATTCCCCAACATCAAAAAATAATAATCGTCTGTGAAAAAATCATCTGATTGTCCACTTAGATTTTTTGATTTCAAAGTAATAGCTTCAGACCCAATAAGGGCATCAACATTATGTCGACCAAACATCTTTTTATATCCCAACGTATTGGTAAAGGTCATTTGGCTACTTGTAGACGAAGTGTTGATCAATCTATTTGGGGTAGCATACCCTTCTGCCTGTTCGGCACGTGCTCCTATCCAATTTTGCTGGAAGAAAGTTTGGACATTATACCCTAGACTTGTTCTGGCTGTAAAGTCTTTAAAAAGATCAGCCTCTCCGTACACATTCCCGACCATATTATAGTTATTATACTCGGAGTTTTTGGCAGCACGGTGCAAAGCAGCGATAGGATTGGCTTCTGCTCCCAATTGCGGACCGACCCAAGTACCAGCCCAATCACCCATGATGTCCTTGACTGGCATAGTCGGGTAAAGCTTGTAAAGCGCAGCAATACCTCCAAACTCTGTACCTGTACTAAATGGAAGATAATCACGGTAAACCACATTGGCATTTTCGCCTATACGGATATGCTTTCCGATATTAAATTCCGAATTTATCCGAGCGGTGTATCTTTCCGCAAAGGACTTGACCAATGTTCCATTCTCATCTTGATACCCAAGAGAGAAAGCATACTTTGATTTATCCGTACCTCCATTTACAGAAAGGTTATGCTCGGAAAACATTGCTTTTTTAAATGCCTCATGATACCAGTCTGTACCGCTCTTATTGACGGCCTGAATCAAATAATTGCTGCCGCGATTGGGATCTTCCCTAAAATACAACGAAGGATCTACAGCCAAATCTCCTGCGAATGCCACACCACTACCCATAGGGCCATTGTAAGTATAATCCGGCATTCCATTGGCAAACAGTGCCAAAGAAGGGTTGCCTATATTGTGCACCTTCATAAACTCTTGGGGGTCTAACAACACGTTATAAACGTTTCCTTGCAGTGGATTTGTCATTCCCACATAACCATTGTAAAGCACCTTTGGATCTCCACTTTTACCTTTTTTAGTAGTAACCAATATGACACCATTCGCACCGCGCACTCCATAAATAGCCGCCGCTCTGGCATCTTTTAATACCTGTATCGACTCTACGTCCTGTGCACTGATATAGTTTAGGTTTTGCTCTATTCCATCAACAATAACCAATGGCTCACTATCTCCGAAAGAAGTCACACCTCGCACACGGATCTTGCTTCCTTCGCCAGGCACACCGTAGTTTCTGGTCTCCACGCCCGCAACCATACCCTGTAGTGCCTGCGTAGCTGATCTTGCGACCACTTTTTGCAAATCCTTCGTATTCACTGATGAAATAGCCCCGGTAAGATCAACTTTCCGTTGTGTACCATACCCTGTCACGATAACTTCTTCAATCCCTGATACGTCTTCTTCCAGAACTATCTTTAATTTAGTTTGTCCATCTACTACGATTTCACGCGAAAGCTTACCTACATAAGACACCACCAAGACAGCCCCTCTGGATACACCCTGAAGAACAAACCTCCCACCTTCATCCGTTTTCACTACATTAGTCGTACCTTTTACCGAAACCGTAGCTTGACGAACCGGCAGACCTTCTTTTGTAAGCACGTGGCCCTCCACAGCTACGCCTGCTTGTCCATAAAGCGACATGTGACCAACAGTTAACGCAAAAAGAATCGCAATCATGCACTTTATCGCATGTGATAAGTCACTTTTTTTAAGCAAAACATTTGTTTTTCTTTTCATAATTAATGTTTATAAATAATTTATAGTTGTTCTTTTGTAAAATATAAATCCGCACAGATTTACAGTACATCCATTCGGATCATCATAATTTATATTTACGAATTTATAAACATTTTGTAAACAAAAAAATATTTTTAAAAAATATTAACACATAACTACTCAATTCTTACCCCACGCCAATAGAACACAACGAAATAAATGGAAAAGCACTAAGATATAACAACTAAGAAAAGTCAATAAAAACATTGTAAAGCAAAAAAACACAATATACTTTTGTTTACATTTTTACAGACGGATCAAAAACATAGTCTGAAGAAACCCTTAGATCGATATGTCACAAAAAAAAAGCCGAACAAAATGCTCGGCTTTCGATGTTATAAACTCTAAATCTGATATTCTATAATTTTTCGATCTCCTCTATACTAAGACCTGTTCCTTTGGCAATATCAGCGGCCGGTATGCCCATTTTCTTAAATTCCAAGGCAATGGCCTTTTTCTCGGCCTCAGCCTTCGCAAGCCCCTCTCCAAGACCTTCATCACGTCCCATACGCAATGCTGTCAACCTAATACTCTCCGCATCACGCTTATTCTTCAAACTTGCTTCATACGCTTTCATATCTGTCTGAGTTAAATTTGCCACCTCTCCTATATCAAAGATAAGACCAAATACCCGTTTATCCAAAAATTTTGGCATTTCATTCAATTCACTCATATACTTATACAGGTACAACCACATATCCATGACAGTCTTGATATCAGAGACATGCTTCTGAAAATTAGGCAAAACCAAAAACTTGTAACCAAGTTTCTTATAAAACAGTTCTCCACTCTCTCGGTCACACAATGCTATATTGTAATAATACTTGGAGATTTCGGTCTTGGCCAGCTCAAAATCAAGAATACCGATAAAATATATCTAGGGAAGCTCATAAGTATTGCCTTTGTATCCTTTTGGCATCAGCTTACTGATAAGCCGAGAGGTATAGTACACGGTACGGTCTTTAAAAAAATCCTGTGACAGTTGCTGCATCTCAATGATAAAATGACTGCCATTGTCACTCGTGCAGTACAGGTCAAAGATTACTTGACGATCCTTCTCTTGCTCCCCATTATGTTCTACCAGGCGATATTCCAAATCCCGAATTATCTTTTCTCCTTCAAAGAGACTATTGAGAAAACAAACAAGGTTGTGCTTACCTCCTTCCGACCCAAAGTAGAGTTTCATACCGAAGTCGGTGCACATATCCACATACTTACCCAAAAGACTTTTTTTTCTTACTCATTGCCATACAATTAATTAACAGGAGCTAACACAGGAATAAAAATCAAATAAAACTAAAAATATTAGTGAATAAATATAAGGCAAACGCATCTTAATTTGTTAAAAATAAAGGGAGGAATAAATTAGACCAGTTTGTTCCACCCACCCCCTTTCCGTCCTCTGTCGCTCCCGAATCGAGTTCGGGACACAGCGGACGGGCGAGGTACTTGCCTGCCGGCCGGTAGGCGGGGAAGTACCCAAGTACCCAAGGTGCTTGTCCATTCCAAGGCAGCTTTGTCGCACTAGTCCAATGCTCAATAGCCCTGCAACTGCTGCCCTTGGTTTTGTCTCCTAGGCCATTGCCCACAGCCCATCGACAAAACTGAACGGAGCTAGGAGCAACCCACCGCACCACCTCCCGTTGCAGGGCTATTCTTTCCGCTGCTGGCGGAATGGTCGGTTCGCATTCTACAAAGGATTTCCTTTACCTGCACATCAGTACGTTATCTTCAAAAAATTGCAGAAAGTACCAGCTAAAGGATGACCAATGCTCTGAATATAAATAAGTTTTAATTGTAACTGACAGACATTACAGATGTATAAAATACACAAACCAATAGTTAACAAATATTTTTGTTTACATTTTTAACAAATTTCGTTTACATTTACAATTTATTATTACATTTGTCTATTATTGGTTTTACAAACTTTAAACTATGATATTTTCCAATACCAGCGCACCTCAACTCAATGACAATGCGAAAAAAGTCATCGTATTGCCATTAGGAGCAATCGAGCAACATGGACCACACCTTCCCGTAGGGACGGATACACATATCGTGACAGCACTGTCCCAGGCATTGCAACAGGCATTGCCCGAAGACGTCGTGCTGTGTCCGTCACTACCTTTCGGATCCAGTCATCATCACCTGCATTTTGGTGGCACGATTAGTCTCACGCCTGCATTATATACAGCTGTAGTCGTCGAACTGGTACAATCACTTTTGCAGGACGGCTTCCAGAGGATAGTCTTATTGAACGGTCATGGCGGCAATATCACACCTGTACGGCAGGCACTCTCCATATTGAGCAATCAGATCAATGGAGACCAATCGCCAAACATTGTATTGGCTACCTATTGGGAATTAGCCGGCAAGGCCTTTGCAGGAGCAGCCCCCATGGAAAGTCCGGCACTTAGCCACGCCTGTGAGTACGAAACAAGCCTGATATTACACTTATATCCTGAGCAAGTCAGACGAGAACATATAAAAAGAAGCCAACGCCCTGCCTCTAATGGGTATATCCCGTGGGAAGACGATGAGCCGTACAGAGGCATCTCTATTGTCAAGCCCACAGCTTATATATCCGACAACGGTGCTAGTGGAGAACCCCAATTGGGCACAAAAGAAAAAGGAGAACATTTATTTAAAGAGGCTCTACAGGCGTTGGTCGGTTTTGTGAGCGAATTCAAAAATTGGCCACTGATGGACAAACTTAAAAGATAATATCAAGTATGGGAAACTCTGCAAATACATACGATGCCATCGTAATCGGCTCGGGAATCAGTGGTGGCTGGGCAGCTAAGGAACTTACCCAAAAAGGGTTAAAAACCCTTATGCTTGAACGGGGAAGGGATATAAAGCACATAAAGGATTACACATCGCCCAATAAACACCCTTGGGAGTTTACCTATCGTGGCAAACGATCCGTAGAGATGAATGACAATTATCCCGTACTAAAAAGGAATTACCTACTGGAAGAACGGACACTGGGGATGTGGGCCAATGAGCAGGACAATCCCTATGTAGAGGTCAAGCGTTTCGACTGGTATCGTGGATACCACGTGGGCGGACGTTCTCTCCTTTGGGGAAGACAGAGCTATCGGCTTGGAGACCATGATTTCGAGGCCAATATCCGCGACGGACACGGCATAGACTGGCCCATACGGTACAAAGATATTGCTCCTTGGTACAGTTATGCAGAGCAATGGGCTGGTATCAGTGGCAACCGTGACGGTCTAGACATCCTGCCGGACGGAGATTTCCTACCCGCTATGTCCATGAACGTCGTGGAGAAAGATTTAGCCGCCAGAATAAAAAAACATTATAAAGGAGAACGTCACATGATTATGGGTCGTACGGCCAACCTCACAACCCCACATCATGGACGTATCAACTGTCAATACCAAAATCAGTGTCGGGTAGGCTGCAATTTTGGTGCTTATTTCAGCACACAATCGTCCACCCTTCCACCAGCAGTAGCCACCGGAAATCTTACTTTGCGCCCTTTTTCCATTGTGACAAGGATACTATATGACAAGGATAAAAAGAGGGCAACAGGCGTAGAAGTCTTGGACACCGAAACCTCACAGACCTATGAATTCTATGCCAAGGTCATATTTGTCTGTGCTTCGGCACTCAATTCGGCTTGGGTATTGATGAATTCGGCTACTGATGTATGGGAAGGTGGATTAGGCAGTAGCAGTGGCGAACTAGGGCACAATGTTATGGATCACCATTTTCGCTGTGGGGCAGGAGGTCGTATCGAAGGTTTTGAAGATAAATATTATTTCGGGCGACGACCTACCGGACTATATATTCCAAGATTCCGAAACGTAGGAAACGACAAACGTGATTACGTACGTGGCTTTGGCTATCAAGGGTCAGCCAACAGGCAAGCTGCATGGAGTGCCGCTGTAGCAGAGATGGGCGTCGGAGGAGATTGGAAAGATGCCTTGTGCGAGCCTGGCGAATGGAAAGTGGGCTTTACAGGATTTGGCGAGATACTTCCTTATCATGAGAATCGTATATACCTAGACACAGAAGTAAAAGACAAGTGGGGTCTTCCTGTATTGGCTATGGATACCGAAATCAAGGAGAATGAACAGAAGATGCGAAAAGACATGGTTGAAGATTGCAAAGAGATGCTGGAAGCCGCTGGAGTAAAGGATGTATATGGTTTTGACAATGGATACGGTTTCGGGCAGGCTATCCACGAGATGGGCACGGCACGTATGGGTAGAGATCCCAAAACATCCGTATTGAACGGCAACAATCAAGTGTGGGATGCTCCCAATGTATTTGTGACGGATGGTGCTTGTATGACATCGGCAAGCTGTGTCAACCCCTCTCTTACCTATATGGCATTGACAGCGAGAGCAGCGGACTATGCCGTAGAACAATTGAAAAAAGGAAATATTTAGCAACACTTTAATACTATATAGAAAGATGAGCAAACAAGAAATCAAATATCCCGGCAAGAGTGCCGATACAGGAGCATATTCAGCAGCTGTATTGGCCGACGGCTGGCTATTCGTCAGCGGACAAGGACCATTGGATATGCAGACAGGCGATGTAATCCGTGGAACGATCGAGGAAGAAACACTACTGACCCTATCCCATGTCCGCAAACTCGTAGAGGAAGCAGGTGGCTCCATGGAACAGATCGTCAAATGCACCGTACACCTAAGCGACATCGATGATTTTGACCGATTCAACCAAGCTTATGCCTCCTTTTTCACCGGAGTCAAACCAGCAAGGACGACCGTACAATCTGTGCTATGCGATGGTATAAAAGTCGAAATAGATGCTATTGCCTTCCTGCGATAGGCAAAAATTTACAAGTTGTAAACACTTTTTAATTTTTCATTTGACAATGAACAGATCAATCCCAATCGGTACCGTTGGTCTCGGACTTATGGGCAGCAGCATAGCCGCTTGCATCTTGGCCGCAGGACATCCCGTGACTTCTTTGGAAGTCGATAGCCAAAAGAAAGCTGAGGCACAGCAACGCCTAAGAAAATTATTGGAGCAGCTCCATACCGAAAAACTTATTGACGAACGTCCGGAAGACATCCTGCAACGGCTAAAGATCACAGCCGACATCACTGATCTGACAGGACATCAGGTCGTCATCGAAGCCATTACGGAAAATGTAGAAGTAAAGAAAAAGCTATTCCGTGACCTGGAAAACGTACTTCCTGCCAATGCCATCATCGGCAGCAATACCTCGGCCATCCCCGTATCCATATTACAGGAAGGGCTGTCACATCCCGAGCGCTTGTTGGGCTTACACTGGGCCGAACCGGCACATATTACCCGTTTTATGGAGATTATCTGTGGCAAAAACACCGATATTCAGTATGCCGAAAAGATATACACACTGGCCGAAGGCTGGGGCAAAGAACCTTCCCTGATCAAAAAAGATATCCGGGGTTTCATCACCAACAGGATCATGTACGCCATGATGCGAGAAGCATTTTACCTCGTAGAAAACGGCTACGCTTCCATAGAAGATGTCGACCGATCCGTGCGCAATGATATGGGATGCTGGCTGACGCTTGCAGGTCCGTTCAGGTTTATGGATCTGACAGGAATACCCGCATACCTGACCGTCATGCAGGATTTATTCCCCGAACTGGATAATTCAGCAACAGCTCCTAAACTCATCGAAAATCTTGTAAAAGCAGGTGCAAAAGGCGTATCTAATGCACAAGGGTTTTACGAATATACACCAGAGAGTGCCGAAGAATGGGAAAATCGATTTTTGGAATTTTCCTACGACATACGAAAATTGGGAGAAAAATATAACGTTAAATAAAAACCTTACGGGTTTAAAACACTAGATATCAAATGAAAGACTCCATCATCAAATCAATAACCGCTACACAGGTCATCGTACCGGCACGTCCGGGCAGTCTCAACTCCGACACCGTACACGATACAGACCAAGGTTTCGCCAAGAAATTTCTCACAGGAGAAAGCTGGACAGAATTTGCCAACCAGCCCAAATGGATCATCGAAATACAACTGTACAATGGATTCATCGGCATAGGAGAAACCTACCGAAGTGCCAATGAAACCCTTATCAAAGAAGCTGTAGATTCGTTGACAGGAATGGATCTGCTCCAACTCAACTGGAGACGCCTGCCCATCAGCGACCAGCGTATATACGAAGCATTCGAATGTGCTGTGCTCGATCTATCAGGTCAGTTGCTAGGTGTTCCCGTACACCAACTGCTGGGAGGAGCTTATAGGGACAGGATCGAGTGCTTTGGATGGACAGGTAGACGAACTCCGGGAGACGCAGCCGAAAAAGCATACGAAGCCATGCAAAAAGGGCATAAAGCTTTCAAATTCAAATGTTCGGACGAAGACCCCGTACGACTATGGACAGAAGCCATCAAACACAGATGTGGCGATGGAATAAAAATCCTATTAGACCCCAATCAAAGGTGGGGGACAGTGGAAAAAACGCTGGAACTCATGGAAGGTGTTGATGCCTCCATTATGCTGGGACTCGAAGACCCGATCCTGCACGAAGATATAACAGGTTTCAAAAAACTCCGGGAAGCCCTGGATATGCCTCTCTACCGGCACATCTCACTCCCCTACACCCAGGATATCCGGGATATCATCGCCTTTGTAAGAGCAGATGCCGTCGATGGGTACAATTTCAACGGATCAGCGTACAATTCCGTCCTTTTGGCAGAAATCGCATATCTAGAGGGTAAAAACTGCTGGAGAGGTTCGGAAGTAGACCTTGGGATATCCGAGACCATAGGACTACATATCGCCGCCGCAAGTATCAACTGCACCATTCCATCCGATCTATTCGGCGAACTGGTTCGCGAAGATGACCTGATCCTTTCACCTATAGTTTTTGAAAATGGCCACGCCATAGTACCACAAGGATTTGGCTTAGGCATACAATTGGATAGAGAAGCCTTGAAGAAATACGCTACAGGCCGTACACTACATAAAACATTGTCATGAACAAAACCCTGCTTTCGTGGACCTTACTAGTGCTGTGCAATCTGATGTGGGCCTCACAGTTTACATGTATTAAGTTGGTACAAGATCAGGTCGGGCCTTATTTCACAGTTTGGGGACCTATGTTGTTGGCAGCCCTAGGACTTACCCCTTTTGCTATTAAAGAATTTAAAAAGAGTAAGAAGAAGTTGGTAGATGTACTCGTTTTTGGACAGTTGGCACTTTTAGGGTCTTTTCCCGCTCAGGTACTAATTACATGGGGTACGCAATATTCTTTAGCAAGCAATGCAGCTATCATCACGCTTAGTCTCCCGGTTGTGACCGCTATCTTCGCTTTTCTTATGCTCAAAGAGCGTATGACAAAATTAAGGTGGATTAGTTTCGCTATTGCCCTATTGGGAGTAGCACTTTGTTCTATGGGAGATATTGCACAGTTGGATTTTAGTTCCCGATACACCATAGGCAATATACTGATCTTTTTAGCTATAGTTGGCAATGCATATTACAATACAGGGTGTAAGCGGGTGGCAGCAAATTATACCGAGATCGAAATGGTTTTCTATACCTATGTTGCTATGGTAATTTTACTTACTCCATTGGTGTTGTATTACGAGCCGCATACTTTCGCCACAGTACCACTGTTTACGGAACAAACCTGGGTTGGCATGTTGCTGTTGACGGTTTTCCACAACTTTTTATCTATGGTACTCTTCTTCAAAGCGCTCAAGATCCTTGATGCGATTCAAGTGGCACTTTCGAATTACCTGATTACATTCTTTGGGTTGCCCATTGCGGCCATCTGGCTTGGAGAAAAACTTCCGGCCTTAGCTGTGGTAGGTGGAGTATTGGTATTGTCATCGACTTTGATTATTACTATCGTAGAATACAAAATGGGTAAACAACCGTCCGAAACCCTCGATGAATAAGGGAGAGTCAGCAAATATCTTCCCTAATGACAAATCAGATTACCACAGTAAATTATTTTATATTTGCATTAGTGTCGACACTGTCTTTTCCCTGTGATAATTATTAGGGGATGATGATGTCAAACAGATGACCGAAAAAGAAAACAACATGAAAGAGAAATCCCTTGCCAATAAAGCATATACAGAAATTCGGAAGAAGATACTTTCCAATCAAGTCTTGCCGGGAATGCGTTTGAAAGAAGATGCCTGTTCAAAGCAAATCGGTGTCAATAGGATGGCGATCAGGGAAGCTTTGACCAGGCTATTGGGAGAACAGCTTTTGGTACGTGGTGAAAAAGGAGGTTTTTTTGTCAAAGACTTTACTCCCAATGACATCAAAGAGATCCGAGATCTGAGAGAAATCTTAGAAACTGGTGCTATCAAGTTGATCATCAAGAATGGTAATGTCGCTACCGTAGTAGAAAAATTGCATGTCATTTGTGAAGATTATAGCAATATGATCAGCAAAGGGTATTATGGTGGAGCCTGTGAAGCGGATATCAAATTCCACGAAACTATTATTTTGGAAGCGGGCAACAGCAAACTGAGGGATATTTACAATGCCAGCAACATTCCCTTGTTTCACCAAAAAATAGGACAGGCACAGACAGATCCCAACGATTACGAGATTACCGAATCAGAACATGTTGCATTAGTAAAAGCAATCGAGAAAAAAGATTACCAATCGGCAAAAAATATTCTGGTCAAACATCTGGAAAGAGGAGAAGCTCTGGTACTGGATCTTTCGTAGGATCTGTTTTTTGTAATTCGGTTTAGTCCGATTCGATATACAAGACCTCCAATACATCATCCTGATCGAAATGTGGTGCTGTGGAGGGATCTAAAAAAATAACAGGACAAGCGTTAGATTCCTCTATTCCGCTTCGCTCCAATCGGAATGACGGGATGATTTAAGATTTTTCCTTATCCCGAACTCACGTTAATTATCTTTTTAATTTTTGTTGCATTGATGGTCTTGGTAGTGATGATGTTACAGCAAGAAAACAGACGAATGTCGAACCCCAAGGATAAACACAATGTTTTCGCATGTAGCTTATTTTCAGTAAATTATAAGCAATAAAAAAAGAGGCATACCAGAATTAGGTCTGGATTTTGCCTCTTTCGCAACGTTGGTAGCGGGGAGCAGGATCGAACTGCCGACCTCAGGGTTATGAATCCTGCGCTCTAACCATCTGAGCTACCCCGCCGTTTTTCGTGATGCAAATATAGCAATTCGGAATGATTTTCAAAGTTATTTTTAGATAAAATAACAAACGTTTTTGCCCTTATTCACCTTCAAAGCCACAAATCGCTAAAAATGAAAGCTATGTATTGTGAATAAAATACTTTGTTGTGAATAAAAATTATCATTCGGACTATACAATTAGAACAAAAAATTGTATTATTACAACCAACTCTTAAAAAGAAACAAATATTGTAAAGACGAGAACAGACTATGGCAGAGAAAACCAAAATAGAACTTGAATATATCATCAATTCTTCACCCAGAATACTATACCCCTATTTGGTCGAACCTAACGAACTGGCACAATGGTTTGCCGATGATGTCACCTATCATGATGGCGTGTATGAATTCATTTGGGACAATGAGTCTTTCAAGGCACGATTGGCAGCCTCCAAAGAGAACAAATACGCTAAATTTAAATGGATCGATGACGAACCGCATTACTTTGAATTAGAAATCATCCAAGACGAATTGACCAACGACGTCGCCCTCTCTGTTGTCGATTATGCCAAAGATGAAAATGTAGAGGACAGAAAAAAAATATGGGACAACTCAATTAGCTACCTACAAAGTGTAATCGGTGCATAAAAAAGACTATCTTTGTATAACTATTTTCTTCCACTCAAATCATTAGTTCCGGGAGGACAATAGCCTATATGAAACCGGCATGAGCTGCCAATTGGCAGACAAAAAATATGGCTCATGCAAGTTTCATTGCCTTTGAAAGGTAGTTAAAACAATGAAAAAGGTACATTTACTCATATTACAAGCATTCATCCGCCCATTTTTTGTCACTTTCTGTATTGTGATGTTTGTGCTTTTGATGCTTTTTTTATTCAAGTATATTGACGATCTGATTGGTAAGGGTTTCGAGTGGTACGTCATTCTGGAGCTACTCTCCTACCAATGTGCCGTACAGTTGACCATGGCTTTGCCCCTATCCATGCTCCTGTCGTCTATCATGACCTTTGGCAATCTAGGCGAAAGCTATGAACTTGTGGCGATCAAAGCCGCAGGCGTATCACTGCGGAAAGCCATGACCCCCTTATTTTTCCTTATAGGTATATTTGCTGGCGGTTCATTCCTTTTCTCCGACTATATCCTGCCCGTGGTCAATCTAAAAATGGGTTCGCTGCTTTATGACGTCCGAAATAAAAAAGCGGATTTTTTTATCAAGGCAGGCGTATTTAACAATACTATTCCAGGATATTCTATCCGGGCAAAGAACAAAAGTAAAGATGGCACCGTATTGTACAATCTTACCATTTACGACAATACCAAAGGCAGTGCAGGTAGCAACGTACTATTGGCAAAAGAAGGATATATGTTTGACTCCCGGGATCAGAGTTTTATGATCCTCAAATTGAAGGACGGCGTGCGTTATGAGGATAGCCGCGTAAAAGATGCCAAACGCTATGATCCACGCCAACAATTCACACGCTTTTATTTCAAGGAAACAGAACAAAAGTTCAGCATGGAGGCGTTTCAAATGAAACGTACAGATGAGAATCTATTCAAATCACATCACCAAATGCTGAACCTGCGGCAACTGAAGCTCAAAACAGATTCCAATAAGGCACTGATAGACAGTATGACCGCAATGTATGCGTTGGAAAGTAAGTCGTCCATATTGTTCCAATCTCCATATTACAGAAAAGAAGTGGTGACTCCTGCTCAGATTGACCCTAAGGCAAACATATTGGATTATATCCCCAAAAGCTTGCGGGCATCGACACTGAGCAATGCTTTGATGCAAGTCCAGCAATCACAAGACATGAATACCAATAGACTTGCCGAATTCAAGCGGCTCGTCGATTCGGATATCCGGTACAGGATCGAGTTTCACCGCAAATTCACATTGGCCGTATCCTGTTTATTGCTATTTGGAATAGGTGCACCCTTAGGCGCCATTATCCGTAAGGGAGGCCTAGGAGCTCCAGTAGTCTTGTCCATTATCTTCTTTTTAACCTATCATATTATTTCCACCGTAGCCGAAAAATCAGCCAAAGACGGTGGTATTACCCCATTCTGGGGCATGTGGTCGGCCATATTCATTCTGACACCCTTAGCCATTTTCCTCACCTACAAATCCACTACGGACTCGGCGCTGTTTGATTTGGATCAGTATAAAGTCAAAGCCCAATTGATGTGGGAATGGGTTAAGGAGAAAATAAACTATAGGAGAAAAAAATCTGCCTAAAATCTTTATGACTCCAGTATTATAGAAAGAACAAAAAACAAACTTACCTTTGTACATATTTTAGCATAACATATACATAAGCACAATATATACATATCCATGGATATCAAACTGAATACGATAGAAGAAGCGATTGAAGATATCAAAGCCGGAAAAGTAATCATCGTCGTAGATGACGAGGACCGCGAAAACGAAGGTGATTTTGTGACCGCAGCACGTAATGCTACACCGGAGGTAATCAATTTCATGGCTACACATGGCCGCGGATTGGTCTGTGCCCCCTTGACAGAAGAACGTTGCAAAGAATTAAAACTTGCCCCCATGGTCGGCCAAAACACCGCTGTTTACGAAACAAACTTTACTGTATCCGTGGATCTTCAAGGTTATGGCTGTACGACAGGAATCTCTGCCTCGGATCGTTCAAAAACGATAAAAGCACTTATAGACCCCAACATCAAGCCCGAAGAATTGGGTAGGCCCGGACATATTTTTCCATTGATAGCGATGGACGGAGGCGTCCTCCGCCGTACGGGTCATACAGAAGCCTCGGTAGATCTAGCTCGTCTAGCAGGATTAGAACCAGCAGGGGTATTGGTCGAAATATTGAAGGATGATGGTGAAATGGCCAGGCTACCCGATCTGGTGGAAGTCGCCAAACGTTTTGATCTTAAGATCATTAGTATTGAGGATCTGATCGAATACCGTCTTAAGCACGATACACTAATCAAGGAAGAAGTAAACGTGCAAATGCCTACGGAATTTGGTGATTTTCAGCTAAAAGCATTCACACAAAAAAATACAGGCGAACAACACCTTGCTTTGTACAAAGGAGAATGGAAAGAAGACGAGCCTGTGTTGGTACGGGTACATAGTTCATGTCTGACAGGAGATATTTTTGGCTCATGTCGTTGCGATTGCGGGCCTCAGCTTCATAAATCCATGGAAATGATCCAACAGGAAGGAAAAGGAGTTATCGTCTATATGAACCAAGAAGGCCGTGGTATCGGCCTTATCAATAAATTACATGCCTATAAATTGCAAGAAGAAGGAATAGATACAGTGGATGCCAATATACAACTTGGATTCAAGGCCGATCTACGTGATTATGGTGTAGGGGCTCAAATTCTCCGCCATCTCGGTGTAAGGAAAATGAGGTTGATGTCCAACAATCCTACCAAACGAGCAGGTCTCATCGGATACGGTCTGGAAATAGTGGAAAATGTGCCTATAGAAATCAGCCCTAATCCCTATAATGAGGAATACCTCAAAACCAAACGGGATCGCATGGGACATGCTATCTTAAAGAATCTATAAACAAGTACGGAGGCATTACTGCCTCCGTACTTGTTTCATTCAAATAAGTTAATCAACCTTCTCTCCTCTTTTCCCTCGATAGCCCTTATAGAGTTTGATCAGCAGCACCAATAGGATAGCCAGACCAACCAAGCCTACAACGCCATAGATCCAACTCAAAGCAGACTTGAGGACAACGGTAAATACAATAGCGAATAGCAAAAGAGTAGCAACTTCGTTCCATAAGCGCAATCGTCCGGATGTCCAGGTAGACTTGTCGTCCCGAAGCTTGTACATGATACGCTGCGTGATAAAATGATAAACAATCATACCTACGACAAACAACAGCTTCATGTGCATCCACCCCATGGTCAGGAGAGCAGGATTCACATACAGCATGACTGATGCTGAGACTATGGTCAAATACATGGCTGGGGTAGTAATAACCCACCACAGTCTGTTTTCCATGATGGTAAACTGTCGATGCAATACCTCATAGGCTGCCATACCCTTACCTTTGGCTTCTGTATGGTAAATAAATAGCCTGGGCATATAAAAAAGCCCTGCCATCCAACAAACCACAAAGATAATATGTATCGCCTTGGCGTATAAGTACAACATGAATTATGAATTATGAATTATGAATTATGAATTAGGCTCGTAATTTCTAATTCGTAATTCATAATTTATCAATACCTAAACCCCTTGACCACATCTATGGCGTATTTCACATTATCAAATGGAATATCCGGCATGATGCCATGTCCAAGGTTAAAGATGAAACCACTTTCACCGCGCATACGTTCAAACAGTTGCAATATCTTTTCACGGATTACTTTTTTGTCTGCATACAGGACAAAAGGATCCAGATTACCCTGTACGGCTATGCCTTCGGGCAAAGCTTGTTTGATATTGCGAAGATCGGCGTTCCAATCCACGGAAATCACATCCGGATGTGCTTCTGCCATCATTGGTGCAAAGACAGACGATCCCTTGCAAAAAGAAATTACCGGAACCGATCTCTTGATTCTGGACAAAATATATGTATTGTAATGGTGCGAAAAGTCCCTGTAATCATTCCACGACAATGCCAAGGCCCAACTATCAAACAACTGTACGGCATTGACCCCGGCATCGATCTGCATATTCAAATAATCCACCGTGACATCAGCAATCTTTTGCAGGATGAAATGAGCCAAGACCGGTTCATTGTTCAACAACAATTTTGTACGTTTAAAATCTTTGGAAGAACCACCTTCTACGAGATAGCTCAACACGGTAAATGGTGCACCTGCAAAACCAATCAGCGGAATACGGCCCTTCAAACGCTGTTGAACGACATGAATGGCGTCTGCTACATATTGCAATCTGTCCACACAATCTACCGAAAGCCGTTCTGCATCCTGCATGGACCGAACGGGATTGGAAAAACGAGGGCCTACCCCTTGCTCGAAGGACAGCTCACCCCCCATCGCTTCAGCCGTGACCAAGATGTCCGAAAACAAGATAGCCGCATCTATATCCAATAGATCTACGGGCAACATGGTCACATCGGCAGCTATCTCCGGCGTTTTACACATTTCCAGAAAACTGTGCTTATTCTTGATCTCCCAATATTCAGGCATGAAACGTCCTGCTTGACGCATCATCCACACCGGAGGTCTTTCCGTTGACTGCGAAAGGGCAGCTCTGATCAACAAATCGTTTTGTAAAGTCGTACTCACTACTTAAATTAAAAGGTTAAAATTAAAAATTAAAAAAACTGCACAGTTTCAAATCTCCTCTCCCTCTACTCGCACTGTCGCAAGTTTAACGAAGTCTAACTTGTGACCCTTACTGTCCGTAGAGTTCTGAAAGGTCTCTACGGACTTTTTTGACAAACAGGAGTCCGAGACTCCCTCTCCATCGTCCAATCCTTAGTGACCGCTACGCTGAACACTAAGGATAGTAAAGACAACGCTTCATATCTGTTACAGATTACCTCTAATCTTTTGGATAATCTCTTGTTGACGAGCCGTAAGTCTCAATTTTTCAGCTACAGCAAGGTATCCTTCTACCCGTTCCTTATCTCCTTTTCTTAGATTAATATTAGCCAGATTGATGAGCACCATACCTTTTTCATGATCTTTCCTCCAGGGCAAGCGAGAAGCCAATTGAAAATGATACTCAGCTTCGTCGACCCTACCTTCCTTCAATGCAATATTGCCCTGCATAAATTCATAGAAATTCCGTCGGCCTTTGCGCAAATGATCAGGATTCTTAATTTCAGACAGGAGATTCTTGGTTTTCTCATAATCCTGCTTATGAAACGCCTGCGTAGCCAAAAAAACCGTCCCCTCCCTATATTGGCTCCATACAATATAGCCGATAATCCCCAACAGATAAATACACACGCTATAATATCCTGACACCAGACAGTACGCCAAAGCGATCACAACCAAAGCAATGATAATAAACCTGGATCGGGTATTCATGCTTAGTTTTCTGTTTGTACTTCAGGATTATCCGTAAACTTGTACCCTACTCCCCGTATAGAATGGAAATAGATAGGATGCTTTTGATCCGGTTCGAAATATTTACGGAATGTCAATATGAAATTGTCGATCGTACGCGTAGAAGGGTACACGTCATAGTTCCACACCGTCTCCAATATCTGCTCTCTCGAGACAGCCTCATTCCTGCGCTCGATCAGCAATTTAAGCAACATCGTCTCTTTTTTCGTCAAGGAAGTAACCGTACCGTCGGCATGGTGCAATTCGTAGGAATTGAAATAAATGGTCTTGTCACCAATGGTATAAGAGTTCAATTCTTTTAATTCATCGCCTTTCATGCCACGACGAATCAGATTGCCAACACGAAGGATCAGTTCTTCGAGGTTAAATGGTTTGACCAAATAATCATCGGCTCCTTTTTTCAAGCCGGTGATCCGATCTTCACTGCTGTTTTTGGCAGTCAAAAACATGATAGGGACTTCAGTATTCTGCAAGCGAATGGTTTCTGCAACTTGAAAACCATCGATTTCGGGAATCATCACATCTAGAATAATCAAGTTAAAACGTTCTTCCTTAAAGATTTTCAACGCTTTCTTTCCATCCGTTGCAGTAGTCACACGGTAACCTTCCAATTCAAGGTTCAATTTGATGGCTTCCAACAAATGCTCTTCATCTTCGACCAATAGTATTCTTTGCTTACTTTGCATAATTTTCAAATGTTACTTCAAACACGCTGCCGGACGGCTTGTTGTCCTTGACCGTAATACTGGCATTGTGCTTTTGCAATACCGATTTTACTATATATAACCCCAAACCAGTTCCCTTGGTTTTACGGGTTGACTCATTTCCGATTCGGTAAAATTTATTGAATATCAACCTTTTTTCTTCATCGGGAATCCCGATACCATGATCTGCTACCGAAAAGATAAGGTTTTCTCCTTTTTTGTACAAATTTACTTCTACATTGGCGCAAGGAGGCGAATATTTTATGGCATTCTCCACCAGATTCGTCACGACATTCGTAATGGCAAACTTATCTGCATGTAGAACCAGTCCTTCTTCTATATTAGGTTTCAGTATCTCTGTTTTGCAGGCATTTTTCTGCAACCTGTCTAAAATATCAAGCACCAGTTCGGACAGATTAAAGTCTTCTTTGGGCAGATTGAAGCTCCTGTTTTCCAATTTGGTTGCCAGCAATACATTTTCGACCAGATAATCCAGCCGCTCGATATCTTTGAGAGAATTACCCAAAAAAACCTGCTGTTGTTCACGATCCAAATCCCTTTTGAGAATGGTCTGTAGATACAATTTGACGGAGGCCAAGGGAGATTTCAGTTCATGCGTCACCGCCAACAGAAAATTCTGCTGCTGCTGACGATAGTATCTTTCTCTTTCAAAGTGCTTTTTGAGCTTAATAACAGCCAAGGTAAAAATGGCCAAGAAGATAAGCCCCTCACCTATGACCATCCCCTTACGATCCGGAACATACTTTACAAACATATATCCCCAACCGATAAGCTGGCAGAGGGCATAGAATGCCAACAGATAAAACCAAAACAACGCTCTCTTCATGTATGCGATTTCAACAAAAATAGACAAATACCCCTGCATAATAAAATATGGCTCATTTTATGACACTAATAAGAAAATCAGAGGCATGTAGAGTCTTCCGAAGTTTTGAAAACTTCGGAAGTCTGTCAAAGCATTTTCTTAAATTTGCATATGTTCAGCCACAAAAAGGATATTTTCTTCGATCTGGATCATACGATATGGGATTTTGACAAAAATGCGGAGGAAACCTTACGGGATCTTTACTACAAATACAACTTTGATGATCTCATCAAGCAGAAAACACCGGATCTATTTATCGAGACCTATACCGTCAACAACCATCGTGTATGGGATCTGTATCACCACGGCAAAATAGACAAACCCACTCTTCGCAGACTGCGTTTTGCAGATACCTTTGCACAACTAGGGGTAGATCCTGCACTGTTTCCCACCGCTTTCGAAGAAGAGTATCTCGTGATATGCCCTACCAAGACCAACCTTTTCCCGCATGCGCATGAGACTTTGCAATATCTACAATCAAGGTACAATTTACACCTGATTTCCAATGGCTTTAGGGAGGCTTGCGAAAAAAAGCTATATCACAGCAAACTTAGCCCCTACTTTAAAACTATTGTCATTTCTGAAATTGTTGGCATCAATAAACCCGATCCCCGTATTTTCGAACATGCCTTACAACATGGCGAAGCTCACAAGAAAACATCTGTCATGATCGGAGACAATATAGAAGCAGATATTCGAGGGGCAATACGAGTCGGCATAGATGCTATTTTTTTCAACACTACAGGTGTAGAAAAGCCGGGAGACGTACACCACATGGTATTGGATCTCAAAGAATTGCAGGATATTTTCTAGTAGAGACGCAATGCATTGCGTCTCTACGAAATTTACTTTTTATTTCAGCACCTTTACCGTGATATTACGGTACCAGACATCGTCACCGTGGTCTTGGAGACCGATGATACCCGGCTCCTTACCCACATTTTTCAGCAATTCAAACGCTAATGGCCATTTATTCTGACTGAATTTGCTGGATTGCAACAAAGTCTCCCATTCGGGCGTTCCTACTGTATATTCGACGACCTTGACGCCATTTTGGTAATGCTGTACTTTATTATTTTTTACGACGATCTTTACCTTGTTCCATTCTCCGACAGGTTTACTGTTTTGAGGTTTGGCCGGAATCATATCGTATAGGGACGCCGACTTCCTGTTGCCATCCACACCTTTCTTGGCATCAGGGTGATTTTCGTTGTCCAACACTTGGTATTCCGGTGAAGAGATATAAATAGCTTGTCCTTTGACTTCCTTGGCCAGAAAAAATATTCCCGAATTACCACCTTTGGAGATCTTCCATTCCAATTCCAACTCGAAATTCTTGAAATCATGTGCAAAAATGAGATCACCACCTTCCGGCTTATCAACATTCGGTTTTTTCGAAAACTTTAAATAACCATCTTCGATCCCCCACTTATTCGGCACATGGTCTTTATTATAGCCACGCCAGCCTTTCAAGGATGTCCCGTCAAAAAGAATATAGGCTCCTTTTTTATTTTTCTTGAAATCTTTTAAGTCTACTTTTGGGAGGTTAGCCAACTCGTAATTAGGCACTTGAGAAGATTTTTTTTCTTGTGCATATGTAGCCGACATTGACATCAGTCCTATTACCATGAATGCTAATATTATTGTTTTTTTCATCATTTTTAATTATTCACAATAAACTTAGATAAATTAATTTTTATATGCAATATAATTGCATCGCAAATAAAAATTAAGGCAATTATATACTTTAGAAACCAATCCGTCATTTCGATCCGCCAGTTGGCGGATCGAAATCTATGAATGAATGGGATTAAATTGTTACAATTTCGCATATTCGTGCGCTAAAAAGGTTTTGAACATTCTCCGTCCCACTTTCTTCCTTTCAGAAGTTTTATTTATTTTAGCGGGCCTAATTAAAGAAGACAATAATCTGAACGATAGAAAGGCATACCAAGAATTCAAACAATATGGCTCAATTAATCAACCCGAACGTTTTTAAAGATTTTTTCAAATCCAGCAATGCAGGTGGGCTCCTACTGCTTATCTGTGTCATTGCATCTATGGTCATAGCCAACACGCCACTCGCTGTCAATCTGCAAAATCTATTGGATCATCAAATAGGATTCGAAAATGAAAGTATCCATCTCAACTATTCCATTCTTCTATGGATCAATGACGGATTGATGGCCATATTCTTCCTGTTGGTTGGCCTAGAAATAAAACGGGAAATCGTAGAGGGTGAGCTTTCCTCACCCAAGCAAGCTTCACTGCCTATTCTCTGTGCGATCGGTGGGGCCATCGTGCCAGCTTTGATCTATCTCAGCCTCAATGCTGGAAAAGAAACCGCAGGAGGATGGGGTATTCCTATGGCAACAGATATTGCATTTGCACTTGCCGTCATCAGCGTACTAGGCAACAAAATACCGGGTAGCCTTAAGATATTTCTCGCCGCATTGGCCATTGTAGATGACCTCATTGCCATTTTGGTCATTGCCTTTTTCTATTCTTCGGGTATAGAAACGACCTATCTGCTTTATGCAGCTATCGGAATGGCTGTTCTTATCATTATGAACAGGTTCAATATCCAGAATCCCTACCTGTACCTTATACCTGGTATATTTATCTGGTATTTTGTGCATCATTCGGGCATACATGCTACGATTGCGGGAGTTCTGGTAGCCATGACCATTCCGACCAACGATACAGACGTCGAGTCTCCTTTGGAAAGACTGGAACATGCCTTGACCAAACCTGTTAATTTTTTGATCATCCCACTCTTTGCTTTTGCCAACACCAACATTACCTTGGAAAGCGAAATGGTGCACGGTCTGACTGCTCCCTTAGGCCTGGGGATATCCTTTGGCTTGTTATTGGGAAAACCTATCGGCATATTCCTGACCTCCTATATCTGCACCAAATTGAAGATAAGTACCTTGCCGGAAGGAAGTTCATGGCGACATATTATCGGTGTAGGATTAGTGGCCGGTATAGGTTTTACGATGTCCATATTCATCGCTATCCTATCTTTTAGCGATGCACTTCATATAGCCGAGGCAAAATTGTCTATATTAATTACCTCGTTATTGGCAGGAGTATTGGGGTATTTGTTTTTAAGGTTAGGAAAAAAGTAGTGGCTCCTTCTGAAGAACCCAAGATGTTCATCGTTGCGATTGCTCAGTTCCACATTACGGATAGCCCCTCTACCCCAGCACTACATCAAGGCTCATCATGATCAAAAAACCACCGATAAAGCCTAGAGTGGCTATATCGGAATTTTTATTCTGCTGTGCTTCGGGAATTACTTCCTCCAGGACGACAAAGATCATGGCTCCAGCCGCAAAAGCCAATGCATAGGGCAGTATGGGAGTAAACATCGTTACAGCCAACGCACCGATGACGCCTGCGATAGGCTCGACAATGGCGGATAGCTGTCCGTAAAAAAAACTTTTGCGACGGCTCAACCCCATTCTACGCAAAGGCATCGAAACAGCAATTCCTTCCGGAAAGTTTTGCAAACCAATACCCAATGCCAAAGTAGCCGCCCCCGCAATACTGGCTTCAGGAATACCTGCAGCCACTCCTCCAAACAACACTCCTACGGCCAATCCTTCGGGAATATTATGCAAGGTAATCGCCAAAATCAACAACGTCGTTTTTTGCCAAGGAGATTTGATTCCTTCAACCTTTTTAAAGTTGGCATGAAAGTGTGGTAAAACCTTGTCCAAACCAAACAGGAAAAACGCTCCAAGCAAAAATCCTACTACGGAAGGCACCACTTTTAAAAAGCCTTCACCATCGCTCATATTCATGGCCGGTATCAAGAGACTCCATACACTGGCCGCCACCATGACCCCCCCTGTGAATCCCAACATACCGTCCATAACATTACGGTTGGTCTTGTTGAAAAAAAACACAAAAGCCGCTCCCAAAGCCGTGACCAGCCAGGTAAAAAGCGTGGCGTACAATGCTCCCAATATAGGATCTATACTTTCTAAATAAGCTATGATCGAATCCATAATTTTATAACAAAGTAGAGACGCAATGCATTGCGTCTCTACAAAAGGGGATAAATTAAATCACTCTTGATTTATCCCAATTTTCCAGATAATCCGCTATCCTTCTGACAAACGAACCTCCCAACGCACCATCAATAACCCTATGGTCATATGACATCGTCAGGTACATTTTATGACGAATGGCAATGACATCGCCATGTTCGGTTTCCAATACGGCCGGTTTTTTGGTAATGGTGCCCACCGCCATAATTGCCGCTTGCGGCTGGTTAATGATAGGCATACCGAAGATATTGCCAAAAGCACCGATATTGGTAAAAGTAAATGTACCACCTTGTGTATCGTCCGGTTTCAGTTGATTGTTCCTGGCCCTATTGGCCAGATCATTGACCGCCTTACTCAATCCGACCAGGCTCAATTGATCGGCATCCTTGATGACGGGCACGATGAGGTTGCCGGACGGGAGCGCCGCCGCCATACCTATGTTGATATGCTTGCGTTTGATGATATTATACCCTTCCACCGAGACATTGATCATCGGGAAATCTTTCAATGCTCTGGTAATGGCCTCAATAATCAAAGGCGTGAACGTAATATTCTCTCCCTCTCTTTTTTTGAAACCATCTTTAACCTTGTTGCGCCAATTGACCAACTCCGTCACATCAGCCTCCACCACCGAAAATACGTGGGGCGATGTATGCACACTCTGTACCATGTGATCAGCAATAAGCCTACGCATACGATCCATTTCGATGATCTCATCTCCCCCCATATTTCTCACCGATTGTACAGGGGTGGATGGAGTATATTCTTTCGCCGGTTCAGAAGCTTTCTTTTCTTCTCTTGTACTGCCGTGCATACGTGCCGCAATATAATCCAGCACATCCTGTTTGGTCACACGCCCCTCGGCTCCAGACCCCATGATACGATCCAATTCTTCCTGTGAAATACCTTCCTGTTGCGCGATACTCTTGACCAAGGGAGAGTAAAACCGTCCTTCACTATTCGTGAGCACGGGATGCTCGATGATCTCATCTGTACGTTCTTCCAATTCTTGTACGCCTGGAATATCCAATTCCTGCACGCCATCTTTGTCCCCTTCCAGCTCTTCTTTGGGAGAAGTTTCTTGCCTTTCTTCAACAGCAATGACGGGTTCTTCACCTTCTCCTTCAATCTCAATCAATGCGATAGCTTCTCCTACCTGAACGACTTGACCTTCGCGAAAAAGTATTTCTTTCAATACCCCCTGTACAGGAGAAGGCACATCCGAATCCACCTTGTCTGTTGCAATCTCGACGACAGCTTCATCCTCTTGGACAGGTTCCCCCACAGTCTTGAGCCACTTTGTCAGCGTCGCTTCAGACACACTTTCCCCCATTTTCGGAAGCAGAAGTTTATATATTCCCATAATAATTCCGTGTACTAGGTTGCTAATTTAAAAAATTTAATACTAAATCACGAGAAACAGAATTAAATATCATAGGATACCCCCACTTCCTCCCTATACAACATCCACATCTTGATTAATGCTTGCATAGCACTACGCTCGATATTGATATCACGGGTATTATGAAATTGGAATTTTTGTGTGAGCGTTTTGGTTTTACCGGCTACCGCTATCCACACCGTACCGACCGGTTTGTCCGGAGTACCTCCGGAAGGTCCTGCGACACCACTCGTTGCGATACCATAGTCTGCACCACTCAACCGCTTGACACCCTCGGCCATCTGGATCACAGTCTGTTCGCTGACTGCTCCAAATTGCTCCAAAGTATCCTCCTGCACACCCAATACGCTCATCTTTATCTTGTTGTGATAAGCCACTATACCACAATCAAATACTTGGCTCGCTCCTGCCACCTGAGTAATGCGCGATGCGATAGCGCCCCCGGTACAGCTTTCGGCGGTAGCCAATTTTGATCCGGACCGTGCAAATTCGTCCACGATAGCTTCTTCGAAACTGATATCCCTGCGGCTCACGAGATAGGCTTGCAAACGTTCTGCAATCTGATCGGCAAAGCCCTCTGTTTGGGATTTTAAGACTCGCTCATCTGCACCCTTAGCTGTCAATCTCAACCGAACAAGACCGATTTTGGGCAGATAGGCCAATTTGATATACGGGGGCAAGCTTTGTTCGATATCCGCAATCTGCTCCGCCAAGTAGGATTCGCCCAAGCCGACCGTAACGATATGGGCATGGTACAATTTTATAGCAGACTGCCTTTGCAAAAGCTTGGGCAGCACACGGTTTTCCATCAGAAATTTCATCTCAAATGGTACGCCGGGCAAAAAAGCATATATTGCCTGATCCCTTTCCACCCACATGCCCGGAGCTGTACCTACATCATTGAACAGGACCTCGCTACAGGCCAAGACTTCCGCCTGGGCATAGTTCGATACAGGCATATCTTTACCTAAACGGTTTGCAAAGAGCGCTTTTACATGATTGAGCACCTCTTGATTTGACACCAGGCTTGTTTTGAAATAATCGGCGATGGTCTTCTTGGTGACATCATCCTGCGTGGGACCAAGTCCGCCCGTCACAATGACCAGCTTGCTCCGCGAGGAGGCAATATCCAAGGCTGATGTGATAGCTTCTGCATTGTCGGCAATAGAAACCATACCCCCTATCTGGATATCCAAGTGCGCCAAGCATTGTGCCAGCCAGGCCGAATTGGTATCCACAATCTGTCCCAACAATATTTCGTCCCCAATGGTTATGATCTCTGCATTCATGATGAATTATGAATTACGAATTATGAATTGTTTTTTTTGAATCAACTACAACATTATGGTATTGTTAATTTCAGATAGATTGTCATTCCGATGTTAGGAGGAATCTACTGATAAACAGATGCTTCCTGTCGTCAGCATGACAAATAGCTATACAAATTTACCAACTCATTCATAATTAATAACTATAATGGCTATTCTGTTTGGTCAATTTCAAATCCTGCAGAATGGATGCTTTTGCACGTATCGTGATATTATAGCTTTGATATCGCCCAAAAGGCACCCAACCTACGGACATATCCCAACAGTGCAAATCCCTATAAATAGAGAACCGTGTCAGAGAGACCTCTTTCTGCTTGAAGTCATAACCCGAATTGAATTGTATTTTCCATTTAGGTGTCACATTGACATCTCCATGCACCTGCACCGTAGCTGTATAATCAGCTCTTTCCCGACGTTCGGAAGGATCATATCGCTTGAAGTACTGCATACTGAAAGAACCGGCCAGGTTCCAGGGAATTTTGAAGTCCACAAAGGCATTAGGATCCGAACTGACACGAGCCAAAGCCTCTTGCTGCTCAGGCGTCATACTCGGCATATTGTTTTTTAAGGAGTCTATATTACCATTGCGGCTCTTAGCGGCATCGGGATTGAAACTATAGTCAAATGACATCCCAAGATTAGTCAAACGTGCCAATTTACCATCCTGCATCGTAAAACGGTCGATCCGTTGGCCTCGTGCATCCAGTGTATAAGGATCAAAAGTACCGTTGAAGTTCAGGTTGATTTTTTGGTTGAACAAACTTGTCCTTCCCGAAAAACTGATCGTCGATAGCTTCAACGAATCGGCAGCAAAGTTGTAGTTACCACTAAAAGATAACCCTTGTAGGATAGGTACCTTTTTGAAGGCTTCTTTCCCCGTCGTATCCGCTTTATTCCTTATCTTGGCTTCGATATTATTGTCTACCGAAAAACCTATTCCCATCGAACGTCCAGCAGAAGGTGAGCCGAAAATAGCCCCTTCAAAAATGGAGTATTCCTGCTGCCTGCCAGTCTCATCAATATAAGTTTTGTAAAACCCATACATGGGATCGGAGAAGTCTGGCCGATAGTTGAGGTTTACCGAAGGCGTAATGACATGGCGGATAGCTTCTATCTTTCCCATTTTAGGATACATACCATACACTTTGGTGGATAGTCCCGAAGACATCGAATAATCGTAAGCTCGTCTAAACCCACTGATGGTATCCCTGACTTTCTCGTAACCATATATCTCATTCTCCAAACCATTGCGGATCGTTTGAAGATACCAACGCTCTGTGTAGTTTACAGAGGTATTGAACTGGAAATATTTGAAAGCCTGCAAGCTCAGACTGACAGGGATGTTGTGTTGAAAACCATTGGTAAACTGACTCAATGTTTTCTTTGTAAACAGGGTAGAATCTCCGGTAGAAAGTGAATTGCGTCCTTGTAGGCTGTACCCTACGGTAATACGCTGATACCATTTCTGTTCTCCCACACGCTCTTTGGGTTTGTCAAATGGGTTGAAAGTCGATACATTCACGCTAAAAGTGGGCAACTCCAAGTCAACCTTACCGGATGCCATATCTTGCCTGTGGCTTACACTTGATGTGAAATTTACCTTTCCATCTGCGAAAACTTTTCCATAACTGATGGAGGACGACATGTTATTTCGGGTCAACTGGTCATAATCATACGTACTACCTGCTGCCGTATTTCGGAAATAGGAAGATGTACCAAAATTGACCGATGCGGAGAAGGACGTCCCCGGATTGGCTTCCTGACGTTGGGTATGGTTCCATGTCACATTAAAATCTTTGTTCGTTCCATAATCTGAAGCACCTTCCACTCCCGTTTTTGTTGCCGCATAGCGAATGTTGAACCCTCCGTTAAACTTATAGTTGACAATGTAGTTGGTCCGCACAGAGGCTTCCCACGATCCTTTCGAGTAGAGTGTACCGCGTATCTCACTATCCCAATAATCGTTGAATGTCAGATACCAGCCCATATCACGCAAGGCAAATCCCCTGGCCATATCCTCCCCAAACGAAGGAAATAAGAATCCAGAGGTCTTCTTATTGGTTTTTGGAAAAAAACCAAAGGGTACAGCTAAAAATTTGAATGGTATATTCTGCACGACGAGGTACGAATACCCGGCCACGATCTGATTCTGAATGGCTATCCCCTTGGAAATATGTATACCAAAGTGGGTGTGCGGATACGGCAGGTCACAGGTACTGTATAAGCCCTGGTAGATAGACATCTCGTCGTACATGTTCTTGCGCAATTCCCTGGCTTGGATAAAACCGCCATCCACTTCGGTCATGATACTGAAAGTCTTGGCCTGTTGGGTTTCATAATTGTAGCGCAGAGAATCCACTGCCTTGGGTGTATCATTCGGGAAGAGCACGACCGGGCGCCCCACGTATTTACCATTATGATCCTCTATACCGCTCGCGAATAAGGTCTTCGTATTCCTATCCAAACGGATATAATCGGCCGAAAGCTCAAAATCCAGGTACTTGACTTTAGCTCCTTTGTAGAGATGAACAATATTTTTCTTTACTTCGTTCCAAGATGAATCGTTGGCAACAATGGTCACGACAGTCTCCAATCCACTTTTGTCCTTCATGACCACGGTATCCTGTCCGGTGGCTATCTTAAGGTGATTGACAGATGTATCGGAGGAGGAGGAAAGCGTATCCTTGACGTTGTCGACCGTGTTTTTTACAGAATCCTGTTGTGCGAATAGGAGGTTATTTCCTGCTACGAGGAGGGTAAACAGCATTAAAAAACTCGTTAATGTCTTCAAGATACAGTAGTGAATGTTAAATTCGCAGCAAAAACTAAACTCTTTGGCACAAAAATAGTCAAAAACAAATAGAAAAGATTGATATTTTTATCATATATATAATATCCCTTATCTTTGCATAATTTACATATGGGAACCGTTTACAAATTTGTCAAAAATATAAAAATGAATTTTTTAAATAGTGTTAAAAAACTCAGCTTAGCCACCACTCTACTAGCAATATTCATTACGACGACCTCTACCACTCCTATTCCACCGCCACATGACCCTGTGAAAGGGGGAACTATGTCCAAGGTGAAATTAATCTGTCTGGATGCAGGACATGGTGGGCATGATGCCGGAGCGATGGGGCGAAGGTCCAAAGAAAAGGATGTTGCATTACAGGTCGTTTTGAAATTGGGCAAGCGTCTCGAACAAGAGCTGCCAGATGTCAAAGTGATCTATACACGTTCCACCGATGTCTTTATCCCCTTGTTTGAACGACCCGCTATCGCCAACAAAAATAAAGCAGACCTATTCATTTCGGTGCATTGCAACTCGGCAGACCGGGATGTACGTGTGAAAAACAAACGTGGACGATACGTCAAAAGTATACAACGCAACCCTTCGGCACGAGGTACAGAAACATTTGTCTTAGGTTACAACAGGCTGGACCAACAGGACGTAGCCATCCGCGAGAATGCCTCCATTCTCTTGGAGGAAAACTACAAGGAAAACTACAATGGTTTTGACCCCAACGATCCTTCCACCTATATTGTATTCAATCTGATGAAACGGCAATACCGCACACAGAGTATCCGGTTGGCAAGTCATTTGCAACATGCATACGAAACGGCATCCCGAACAAACCGTGGGGTAAAAGAGGGCCCATTTGCTGTACTGAAGACGGCAGGCATGCCAGCTGTGTTGACCGAAATAGGGTTTATCAGCAATCCGGATGAGGAAGATTTAATGATGTCGGACAGCGGTCAGAAGGAAATTGTGGACAATTTGTTCCAGTCCATAAAAACTTACAAAAACAATGTAGAGAAATAAACTTTTCTTACATTAGTGGTGTTATTGACATAGATATAATTAAGGCACAAAATTTAAACACACAATATCTTGAAGATTTCTAACGAAACGAAAGTCGGTGCACTGACCATAATCGCCTTGGCAATTTTGTTTGCAGGGTATAGTTTTTTGCGGGGCAATGATGTGTTCAGCAGTAGTAATTCCTTTTATACCGTATATGATAATGTAGATGGTCTTACGGTGTCCAAACCTGTCATGGTCAATGGCTACCAGATCGGCCGTGTTTCTAAGATGGATCTATTGGAAAATGGACAAATCGAAGTGGAATTTAAGATCGACAGCGATCACCCGATCCCTTCCAACACCATTGCCCGTATAGTCAGTGCCGACTTGCTGGGCAGCAAAGCCATTGTTTTCGATCTGGGCAACAGCAAGACAATGGCCAAAAACGGAGGTAGGTTGCAATCCGATGTACAAGCCAATCTACTGGAAAAAGTAGAACCTTTACAGCTGAAGATCGAAAATCTGGTAGTCAAGCTGGATTCTGTGCTGAGCGGAATCAATACGACACTAAACGACGAGTTTCAACGAGATTTCAAACACAGCCTGCGCAGTGTCACGGTGTCGCTACGCAATATTGAAAACATTACGCACGATGTGGAAGGCCTGATGGGATCAGAACGGTTAAGACTGGCCAAAATCATGCAAAACTTGGAGTCCATTACCAACAACTTCAAAAATAACAATCAAAAGATCAATTCGATATTGGCCAATTTTGACACCTTGTCGAATGACCTGGCCCAAATGGAAATCAAATCGACAATCGACAATGCAAATAAAGCCATGCAAGATGTACAAGTCATTACGGACAAAATCAGTCGCGGCGAGGGATCATTGGGATTATTGGTGCATGATGACAAGCTGTACAACAATCTGAGTAGTGCTTCCGCAGAACTGGACGCTTTGGTATCGGATTTGAAAACAAACCCAGGTAAATATCTAAAACTGTCGATCTTCGGCAAAAAAGACACGAAGTAGGGACAAAGATCTCACGTCAGGCACGAAAGGGTTCGTACGCCAACAAATAAGACACGATGTAGGGGCAAAAAATCTTTTGCCCTCTATTTTTACAACGTCTCCTTTAGCCAGCCAAAAAATTCCCGATGCCATACCTGCGCATTATGGCCGGACAGTACCCAATGGTTTTCATCGGGAAGATATACGAGTCGACTTTTAATCCCTTTCAGTTGGGCAGCCTGAAAAGCCTGCAACCCCTGTTCGATAGGTACTCGATAATCTTTTCCACCTTGAAAAATCAGCAGCGGCGTATTCCATTTGTCAATGTGCTTGATGGGGTTAAAATCCGTATAGGATTTTTCGTTCGCTTTGTCCCAATACGGCCCACCAAGGTCATAATTGGCAAAAAACAATTCTTCCGTCGTACCGTACCAGGAGGTCATATCAAACAGGCCACAATGTGAGATCAAGGTCTTAAACCTTCCCTCATGCACTCCTGCCAACATAAACACGGAATAGCCACCATAGCTAGCCCCTATCGCACCCAGACGATTCTTGTCCACATAGGACTCCCTTGCCAGATCGTCTATGGACGATAGATAATCGCGTATGGACTGTCCCCCCCAATCTTTGGAAATATCTTCATTCCATTTGACGCCCCAACCGGGCATCCCTCTTCTATTGGGAGCGATGACAATGTATCCTTGCGAGGCGATCAGTTGAAGATTCCAACGGAAAGAATAAAATTGTGTGGTCGCTGATTGTGGCCCCCCTTGACAATACAATAAGGTAGGGTATTTTTTAGCAGGGTCAAAATCGGGTGGATAGATCACCCAAGAAAACAGATCTTTGCCATCACTTGCTTTTGTGGTACGTCCTTCTACTTTGGTTTCCTTGATCAAGGCATACAGGGTATCGTTGACCTTGGTCAAAGGGCGAAGAGACTTGGCTTTGAAGGCATACAGATAAATTTCCGTGGCCCTGGTCATACTCGTGGAGGTCACCACCAATCCGTCGGCTATCTCTCCCACAATACCTGTCACATCAAATTGTCCCTCGCTCAGTTGTATAACCTTCGGTAATACATCATGTGCAAAATCAGTCGGCAAATGAATCTCAAACAGTTGTACCGTACCCCGCACAGGAGCAGTAAAATATATCTTTTTATCGTCCTTACTCCACAAAAAAGAATTTACCGTACCATCCCAATGAGCAGTAAGGTTCCGGTGTCCACCCGAAACTTTATCAAAAACGACAATATCGTTCTTGTCGGATTCGTAACCATCGGTCTTCATACTCAGCCAAGCCAACCTATTCCCGTCAGAGCTAAATGACGGATGGGTATCATATCCCGGCATGCCATCCGTCAGATTGGTTGTCTGCCCTGTAGCAAGATCGTATCGGTATATATCTGTGTTGGTGCTTTGTGCATATGCTTTGCCGAATTGTTTCTTACAGACGTATAGTACCGATTTGCTATCGGGCGACCATGCCATATCTTCGGCTCCACCGAAAGGCATCTGCGGTGAATAGAAAGGTTCGCCTTCCAAAACATCCTTGGCCTCTCCTATTTCGCCATCTGCATAGCTCGCTACAAAAGGATGATTAAAGCGTCCATCGTTAAATGTATCCCAATGACGATAATCGAGATCATCATAAATATACACGTTGGATTGAGGCAAGTCCTTGTATTTATCGACACTGTGGTAGTTCTTTAGCAGCACAGCTTTGCTGAAAAGGATATGCTTGCCATCAGGCGAAAACTTAACATTCTCCAATCCATCGGCTACTTGGGTAAGCTGTATAGCCTCCCCTTTGTAAAGGCTCTTTTTCCATAGTTGTCCCTTGAGCAGGTAAATGACATCGCCATTCTCTGCAATATGCACAACAGATTCACCTCCTGCCTCATGGGTGAGTTGTTCAGAATTGCCAGTCTCTAAAGAGAGTGTATATAGATTTTTTTCGGACTTGTTGTCTCCCAGGGAATAATTGGACACTCCGTACACGAGCATTTTACCATCTGCGGTCATGCCTTCAGCGGATACGCGGCCGAGTTGCCACAACATCATTGGCGATAGAGGTTTCGGTTCAAGACTCATTTTTATCTTTTCCGAAACCAAGGATTTATCAATCATTTTTTCGGGAAAATGCTGGGCAAAGGAAACGGTAGTCGACATCAATGCAAAGGCTAAAATAAATAATTTGTTCATGACACATCGTATTACTACCGCAAGATAAGAAAATATCAGGATTATGTATTCGATGAATAAGTTAGACTTCAAAAACTCAATTGCAAAAAAATGTTAAATCTATTGACGTATTTTATTGTGATTTATAATTTCGAACATCTTTCTAAATTCTTATTAAAATCATTTTCTATGTCAACCAAGAACAATAAACTTAGGTTAGTTTTATTGGGCCTTCTATTGATGATTTTTATACGAGTAGATGCCCAGACCGTACAACTTTACACAACCTATCCAAAAATCACGGTTTCTCCAGGAGAGATCGTCGATTACAACGTTGAACTGATCAACAACAGTAACGCTATCCGTACGAGTGAAATCACAGTTGAATCCCTCCCCAAAGATTGGGGCTATGAGCTTAAATCCGGAAATTATACGGTAGATGAATTGTCCTTACTCCCAAAGGACCGCAAGTCTTTGAGTTTACGCGTGTTTGTTCCCGGCAAGCAAGCCAAAGGAACCTACACCTTCAACCTTGTGGCCAAAGGCCAGCACCGATTGCCGCTGACCGTCAAAATCACGAACGATGGCGTCTCCAGTGGAGAGTTCAGTTCCAGCCAGACCAATATGGAGGGTGCGGCCAACTCCACATTTACCTACAATGCTACTCTATTCAACCGATCTTCGGATGCCCAGGTCTACGCCTTGTCTGCACATGCCGAAGCCGGTTGGGGCGTGGTATTCAAATCCGAAGGCAAGCAGGTCAGCTCGGTCAATATAGATCCAAACCAACGCAAAGATATATTGGTCGAGATCAACGCACCGGAAGGAACCAAAAAAGGTTCTTACAAGATACCTATCCGTGCGACCAGCGGCACAAGCCAATCGGAGATCACGTTTGAAGTAGTGGTGACAGGATCGTACAAACTTGAATTGACGACATCTTCCGGACGTCTGAACTTTGACATCAGCTCAGGATCGACACACAAACAACAATTGGTGGTCAAAAACACCGGTAGTTCGGACATCAATCAGATCAATTTTTCGGCTGAATCTCCCAGTCAATGGGAAGTGGTATTTGAACCGTCCCGGATCAATACACTAAAGGCAGGAGAAACAGCCAATATCAATGCCACGGTCAAAGCGTCCAAAAATGCCATGGCAGGAGACTATATGCTGACCTTCTCGGCACGTGCCAATGATGCCAATGCACAGAGTCAATTTAGGGTCACGGTCGAAACTTCGTTGCTCAGCGGATGGCTAGGCCTATTGTTTATCGCATTGGCTCTTGGAGTAGTCTTTTTTTTGATTCGTAAATATGGAAGGAGGTGATCGTGGATACTCCTATCATCGACTTAAAAGGTTTGCACAAATCCTACGGCAAGCATAAAGCTGTCGATGGACTGGACCTTCAAATCTACAAAGGAGAAATTTTTGGGCTGCTCGGCCCTAATGGTGCCGGAAAATCGACAACGATACTGATGATGATGGGCTTGAGTGAAGCCTCCGCAGGCCATATCAATATCGCAGGGATCAATCCGCAACGCAATCCCATCGAAGTCAAAAGGGTCATCGGTTATCTACCTGACAATATCGGCTTTTACGAACAACGTTCGGGGCGGGAAAATCTTGAGTTGATCGGGCGACTGAACGGATTATCCACAGAGGAAGCCCGAGAAAAGGCCTATGCACTCTTACAAAAAGTAGGTCTTGACAAGGTAGCTGACAAAAAGGTAGGCACATACTCCCGGGGGATGAAACAGCGGCTCGGATTGGCCGAAACCTTGATCAAGGATCCACAGATCCTCATCTTGGACGAACCTACACTCGGGTTGGATCCTACAGGCGTCAAGGAGTTTCTCCACCTCATCCAAGAGCTGAACCGCAGCCAACAACTCACTGTGCTGCTTGCTTCTCATCATCTTCACCAAGTGGAAGAAGTGTGCCACCGTGTAGGCTTGTTTGTCGCTGGCAGGCTAGTTGCCGAAGGAGATATCCAACAGTTGGCCGACCAGCTATTTGCCAATAGCCACCCTACCGTCCTGGTGTCTACCGATTCGACCGACAAGGAAAAGATCAAAAAAGCAGAAGATATGCTCATTGCGCAAGAAAGTGTGGTATCTGTGGACTTTCGTGACAACAACTTCACCATACAGCATACCAACCATGATACTTTGCCGATCATGGATATTTTTCTGCGGACACAAGTGCCTGTCACGTCATTACAACAACGGACATACGGATTGGACGACATCTATTCTTTCTATTTTAAAGACAGTAGTATATGAAAAAGTATTTTGACCTGAAGTCCATGCGGGTATTGGTAGACAAGGAAATTTCAGACTATATACGAAGTAAGAAATTCATCATATTGCTTTTGATCGTACTCTGTACGAGTGTGGCTTCGTTGTACAGTTCCCTGTCTACTTTGCGCAACAATGTACCTTCGCCCGATGATGCGCAGGCTTCTTTTTTCTTCTTACGGGTATTTACCCATTCGGACGGGACATTGCCTCCATTTCATGTTTTTGTCAGTTTTTTGGGACCTCTGCTCGGTATAGCAATGGGGTTTGACGCCATCAATTCCGAATACAACGGCCGTTCGCTCACGCGCATCCTCGCTCAACCTATTGCCAGGGACAGTGTACTGAACGCAAAATTTCTGGGAGCCTTGACTATCCTATTTTCCATTTTTACTATGCTCATCGGTTTGACACTGGGATTAGCGATCTTTTGGACGGGACTCACACCTTCGTTGCAAGAATGTTTACGGTTGTTTCTTTTTCTAATTGTCACCGTGGCCTATGTAGGTTTTTGGCTCAACTTATCGCTCCTGTTTTCGGTCACCTGGAGGCATCCGGCCACATCGGCATTGGTCAGTATCGCGATATGGCTGTTCTTTATGGTATTTTACCCCATGATTATCAGTGTTATTGCCAAGAGCATGGCTCCGGGCATGTATGCTTCCAACCAGGAGATACAAGCCTTTCAGAAGTTTATATTAAGCATCATGCGCCTCGCCCCCAATCAACTGTACGAGGATGGAACGATAGTCCTGCTGATGCCTAATGTCCGAAGCCTCAGCCCTCTATCCATGGAACAGATCCAGGGTGCCATACCTTCCGCCCTCCCGGTATGGGAAAGCGTCAAGGTCGTCTGGACACAGGTAACGGCATTGGTTGCCCTGACGGTTGCTTGCTTTGCCTGTTCTTATTTTATATTCATGCGCCGGGAAATAAGGGCGTAGATGTAGGAGACGTGATTCATCACGTCTCTACATTTTTACAAACAATTTTTCCGTTCCATTGTTCTTCAGATACATCAATACGATAATGCTATGGATAAATTAAAGAAATTCGATTTAATGGAGAAAATTTCCCGTGAGCTGGAAGATGTAAAGAATAGTCAACAGGCTATTTTGGAGAAAATCGGAAAAATAGAAGTAGACAACATCGAGTTGGGTGACAAGACCATTGAAAGCAAATTTCCCGACATCTATCAGCGAACAGCTGAAAATATGGATGCTATCAATGAAATCCTCGACACTTTCCGGCAAAAAGTGGAAGAGTTTGGAGACAAAAATAACATAGATAAACTCCGGGAGCAAGAAGAAATCAACAATTTGAAATAATCTGAATTTTGTAGAGACGCGATGAATCGCGTCTCTACATTTTTCCCCACAAAATCCACAAAGCTGTCAGATACATCTTGACAAAAACCCATTGACGAAATAAAGTTAACATCATCTTCTATCCAATTGGCTCCAATTGACTTTGGTCGACAGACGCATCATGACCGCCAGGATGACAAATATTCCGATCGTACCCACCAACAGTGAGAAGTCCTGTAGCTGCATAAGCACAAAGATAAACCCATAGAAAAGGGACAGGATACCGCTGAACAGTAGACATATTTTTCTGTCTTTGGTGATCCAATAGATGAATGCGGCGATCAAGACCGTCGTAGCCACAAACGAAATCAGATAGCTGATATTGAATATCACATGCTCCCCAAACGCCAAAAGCAAGGAGTAGAACAACACCATGGCACAGCCTATCAACACATATTGAATGATATGGATACGCTGTTTTTTGATGATCTCCGTGAAAAGCAACGAAGAAAAGGTCAGCAATATGACCAACAGACCATATTTTGCCACACGTGTCGTCTTCTGATAGTTGTTGACAGCTTCCAAAAAATTGACCTGTACCATATCGCTTTCAGATGCAATCGCCTGCCCATTTTTCATTGCGGGCAAGAGAGTCTCCTCTACCTGATAATTGTTGGTAATTTGATACAACGCCCCTTTATGGTTGGCCCATTGGTGCGGAAATTTACGGTCAAAACTTGGGATATTCCATTCCGCTTTAAATTCGTCCGGCCCTACCTCCCTGTTTTCCGGCAAGTACGAGCCATTGAAGCTCGGATTGGCCCATTTTCCCTCTACCACGATCTGGTTTTGATCAGCCAAGGGGAATACATTCAACGATTTCGAGCCTCGCAGGTCATAGTGTATGTCAAATTTATTGACCGTAGACTGTGATGTTGACAGGTCCAATGGCGCAGACATCGTACGTTCAAACATTACCATATTAGTGGTATTGGTCTCAAAAGCGGCTTTTTCTGCTCCAATCTGTATGACCGGATTGGCCTTTAGGCCTTTTGTATCACTCATACCTATAAAAACCTTCGCTTCCGACCATTTCAATTTTTCGGGAGCAGTGCCCAATTTTTTCAGATCCAACTCATCAAACTCTCCCGTAAGATGTAGGGTAGAATTGTACACCACACTTTGGTAAATGCCCCGTTTCAGGTATTCCGGTTCTACCTTGGCATATACCTTCATCGATTTGGGCACAATAAAAATATAATCCTCTTCCGTCACCGTTTCTTTCGTGACCTTCCCTTTATCATCGGAAATGTTGGATGTATATTGATATTCATAAGGAATCCCAATAACAGGGCCCGAGACTACCTGTTGTCCACCCCATTTGCCCGAAATCTCCGCTTTCACATTTTCATCCCTCACCATCCGCTCTCCGATCAGATCCTGCACCCAACTCAGCGGAATCAGTAGAAAAAGCAATAATACGAGGATAATCAAAAGCTTGACAACAATAGAATTGCTGATTTTTTCCCATGTGGAGACCTCTCTAGGCAACTCCGGTACATTGTGATGTTGTGTTTCCATTTTTTCTTGTTTTAGTTTTAAAAAGTACTTTGTATTACAAAGTGAATGAATAAAAAAAATTATTTTTGTTGTTGTTTTATTAAATTTTCCAACGCCAGCAAATGGTTTTCAAAGGCTTTTTGTCCTTTGGCTGTCTTGCTATATCTCGTATGGGGCTTGCGGTCGACAAAACTCTTGAAAATTTCGATATAGCCCTCCTTTTCGAGGCTCTTGAGATTGGAGGCCAGATTTCCATCCGTGACTTGCAACAGATCCTTCAACCCATTGAAATCATAGTCGTCATTGGCCAGCAATACACTCATAATCTGTAGCCGTACGCGGTTTTCAAACATTTTATCGTATAGGGACCAGTCCAAGCTCATTATTCGTAACGTTTGTGTACTATGATGCCATATACAATATGCAGTACGCCAAAACCCATCGCCCAAAACCATAGTCTGTATCCCGGAAAACATAAAGCCAATAGCCCTAGCAGGATCTCAAGGATACCGAGCCAACGTATCTCCTTAAAGGTAAATGTACTCCCGGCGCACAACGCCAAACCATAAAAAACCAATAAGGAAGATGCGATCATGCTATAATCTCCACGAAGCATTAATATGCAGGACAATAATCCTCCGGTCAATAAAGGTATCCCCACGGCATACAACAGCGATTTACTTGCCGCATTCCAAATAGACTGCCCTGCCCTTCCGGCCTTCCAACGTGCCATCCACAGTCCCGTGAGCAAAGATGCCACCAGGACACATGCCGCTATGCCCGCCAATTTATAGACAACAAAACTATTTGTCACATAATAATCACGATAGCCAAACTGACTGTTGAAACCATACACCATATAATATCCTGCAAAAGCTCCTAGCAGTGCATATAAACCGATGAGCACGCCAGAGAGCCCACTGATGGACAAAAACTTGGATGACCGCTCCATCAAGGAGCGGATCTGTCCTATTTCTTTGAGTACGTCGTTTTGATTCATATAAAGTACTTTGTTTTTCAAAGTAATGGATAAAAAAGAATATTTACAAAAGTTTTTTGTTTTTTTTAGAGACGCGATGAATCGCGTCTCTACTACATTTTCAACTACAACACCATTATTTTATAAAAAAACTTGACATGTATCGTTTCGATTCCTATCTTTGTGCCACAATAAAAAAATCCTAACTGCGGAAGTGGCGTAATTGGTAGCCGCACCAGACTTAGGATCTGGCGCCGAGAGGCGTGGGGGTTCGAGTCCCTTCTTCCGCACTTGATATCCTCCCGACCAAAATACATCGGGAGGATTTTTATTTATAATGCGAAAATAACGCGAGAAAAAGTATGAATATTTCACATCAGAAAATCGACGATGTCAATGCTAACATTACAGTTGAATTAGCTCCAGAAGACTATAATCCCGCTGTCGATAAAGCTATTAAAGATCAAGCAAAAAAAGCAAAGCTACCTGGATTTCGTCCAGGAATGGTTCCTGCAGGACACATCAGACGTACCTATGGCAAAGCCATCCTATTTGACGAGATCAACCGCTTGATCAATGACAGAATCGGTGCTTATATCACAGAACAAAAACTAGAAGTCCTCGGTCAGCCTCTTCCTGTGGATGAAGACCAAGACAAGACATATGCTTGGGATTTTAAGGACAACTTCAAGTTTAGCTACGAAATCGGATTAGCTCCGGAATTCGAGATTCCTTTCAGCAGCACGACAGAATTTATCGAGTACGATATCAAGGCAGACGAAGCCACCTTGGAAGAGCGTGTCAAAAACCTCCGTCGCAGCTACGGAAAAATGACTAATCCCGAAGTATCAGAAGAAGGTGATGTGCTGTATGCTACCTTGAAACAAATCAAAGAAGAGGGTATCGAAAAGACAACATCTGTACGTACAGACCTTGTTCAAGACGCCAAAATCAAAAAATCTCTGGTAGGTCTTAAAAAAGACGACACCGTAAAAATAGATGTAAAAAAAGCATTCCAGACTGCTGATCTGGCACGTATCCTCGGTATTACCGAAGATGAGGCCGAAAATTTGGATGTAACGAAATTCGAATTGACCGTCAAAAACATCAACCGTCTGGAAGAGTCGGATCTAAATCAAGAGTTTTTCGACAAGATATTCCCTGCTGGCGATGTAAAGACAGAAGCACAGTTTCAAAAGAAGGTCAAAGAAGAAGTAGAAAGCCTTTTCAAACAAAATTCAGCCCAGAAACTACGCAACGACATGTACACTTTCGGTATGGAAAAAATCGATGCGAAATTTCCAGAAGAATTTTTGAAAAGATGGTTGAAAGCAACCAATCCTAATCTTTCTGCAGAAGAAATCGAAGAAGGCTTTGCTGATTTCCTCAGCAACCTAAAATGGACAATCATCGAAAACCGTATCATCACTGCCAACAATCTGGAAGTAAAATACGATGAGGTCATCGCCTTGGCAAAAGAGCGTATCTATGCACAGATCAAGATGTACAACGTCAACGATGAGCCTACCGACGAGCAATTGGGTCAATTTGCCCTACAACTGCTATCGGACAAAGAACAGGCCAATCGCCTATTCGAAGAAGTAAAAGCGTTGAAAGTATTTGATCACCTAAAAGACGCTGTTAAAGTCAAATCCAAAAAAATCGACTACGACAAGTTCGAAAAGTTGGATAAATAAAAAATGTTTTACACAAAAGTGAAAGGTCAACAGTAAAATGTTGACCTTTTGTTATTTTGACACATGATATGACGATTCGCAAAGCACACCCATCCGAAGCCCATACATTGGCAGGGTTGATGAACCTAGCCATGTCCGAGATTGTCTTTCAATTTATTGGCCGAGACGACATAGATGAGGCAAACAAGTTTATGGCTCATTTTATAGCGCGTCCGGACAATCAATATACGTACGATCATATTTTTGTTGCCGAAGAAGGTCATCAGATCCTAGGACAGATCTGTCTATATCCTGGGGAAGATCTTGTCAAATTGAGGCAGCCTATCCTAGACTTTGTCAAAAAAGAATTTGGCACAGACTACGAGGCAGGTCAAGAAACCCAAGCCGGTGAGATTTATATCGACACCTTGGCTGTCAGTCCACAGGCACAAGGCAAAGGCATTGGTAAGACTTTGTTGGAATTTGTTATTGACCTATATGTATATCAGCAGAATCAAATATTGGGACTGTTGGTCGAAAAGACAAATCCACATGCAAAACGTCTCTACGAAAAGGTTGGGTTTGAGGTCAAGGGAGAAATCATCATTTTTGGAAAAGTCATGGAACACATGCAAATAGGAGCATAGTGCCTATGCCGATCTCCTTGGGTAACGATTTATAGTGTTGTTATTGGGATTCTAAGGTTTGTCGAATAATCTATTGACGCTATATAATCATTTATCAAACTTTTCTCCTATTTTTACGTTTTATGTTAAAAAGAATAGGTTAACGAAGTTTATAGAGGCTTGAATAGATATATACGAATTTTTCTTCGCACTATTTTGTGGATTGTAGGTTCCCTGATAGTTTTGTTTTTCTTGATTGTTTTTCTGCTGCGGCAACCCACCGTCCAAAACTATGTCGTGGGTAAAGTAACGCATTATTTGGAAACAAAAATCGGCACACCTGTTCGTATAGGTTACATCAACATTGCTTTCCCTAAAAAACTGGTTCTGGAAGACATTTATTTTGAAGACCAAAGCCGGGATACCCTTTTGGCCGGAGAGAAGCTATCGGTCGATATCAGCATGTGGCGATTGCTGAAAAACACTGTTGCCATCCAGGAAATAGACCTGACCGGCATCACGGCCAAGATCAACAGGACAGCTCCAGACGGTCAATTTAATTTTGATTATATCATGCAGGCCTTTTCTTCCGGAGAGGAGTCCCCTGCACAGACCGACACCTCCTCTTCGCCTATGATTTTTGACATAGACAAGGTCAAGCTAGACCGTATACGCTTTGTCTACAACGACGATATGATCGGTATGGGGGCTGACATCAACCTACAGCATCTGGATACACGTATCAAGACCTTTGATCTTACCGACAACATGACGTTTGACGTTCCTGCTATCAACATAGATGGACTGATCGCACATATCAAACAGTGGACTCCGGCGACAGAAGCCACCACACCCACAGCGGAGGATTTCGGCATCACGGACGAAAACACACAAAACAGTTCACTCCTTCCCAACCTTGCGACACAGACCATCCAGCTCAAAAACATATTGATCAGCTATGCAGATCAGTCCTCTGCAATGGATACCCGCTTTGACATCAAAAACCTTTCGGCCAATATCGATGAGATTGACCTCAATAAAGAAGTAGTCCGACTGCGGGAGCTTATGTTGGATGGTTCGGATTCTTATGTCCTGTTGGGCAAGACAACCAAACAACTTCAAAACAACAATGACACAAGCTCCGTCAACTGGGTGGTATCCGCCGAGCGGTTATCCATAGACAAAACCAATTTTTGGTTTAAGGATGACAATCAACCTCGGATGAAAGGCTTTGATTATTTCAACATCAAAATAACAGATCTGGGCGGAGCATTGGATGACCTATATTATTCTTCGGATTCCATCTCCGGTTCATTGGCCAATCTGACAGCCAAGGATCATTCGGGTTTCTATCTTAAACAGCTCAAAGGCGATTTTGAATATACCAATACCGGAGCAGAGATCAAGAACCTCTTGGCCCAGACACCACGCACGACAATCCGGGATTACATCAAGATAAGCTATCCTTCGCTGGATGTATTATCTGACAATCTCCAGTCCTTACAGATCAACGCCAATATCCGCAAAACACAGATCGATATGACCGACATCCGGTTCTTTGTACCCGATCTGGACACGATGGAAGTGATGAAGCCGCTGTTGACCAAAAGTTTCTACATTGACAGCCGGATATCGGGCAAGCTCAACGATCTGCACATTCCCCATCTGGAATTCAAGACCCTTGACAACACCGAGATTAGTGCCAGCGCACATATCAAAGGACTTCCTGATGTAGACCGTATGAATATCGATCTGGACGTAAAGAAATTGAACACATCCAAAAGGGATCTGGATCAGCTCATCGCCAAATCCCTATTACCAAAAGATTTCCAATTCCCCAATGTGATGGCTCTTTCGGGGACCCTCTCCGGGGGAATGAGTGGATTTGATGCCAACATGTCCTTGCATACGGACAAGGGCAATGCCACAGTCAATGGAAACCTCAACATGGCGCCTCAAGACACCACCTATGACGCCCAAGTGACGATCGACAATTTTAACATCGGACATATATTAAACCAAGACTCTGTATTAGGTATTGTAGCTGTAGACATGCATGTCAAAGGTCGCGGATTGGATCCAAAGACCATGACTGCCAATCTTAATGGCCGTGTCAATACACTGGAAGCCATGGGCTATGCCTACCACGATATATCCTTGGATATGGACGCCAACGAGGGGGATATTGCCGGACAGGTCAAGAGTACAGATCCCAACATCAAGTTTAACATGGACATCGCAGCGGATATGCGAGGCCAATACCCCAAAGCCAAGATGGATCTGATGATAGACAGTGTCAATCTTCAAAACCTCAAACTCATGGAAGACAATATGCGCTACCATGGCAAGGTCACGGCAGACTTCAGAACCGCAGATCTTAATTTTCTGAATGGCCGCATAGATATTACCCAGTCTTCCATCGCCTACAATCAAGAGCGGTATGCCCTCGATACAATCTCACTGATCGCGCTTGCCGACACGTCCAAAAACAGTTTGATACTCCGGTCAGAATTTCTGAGAGCACACTTGGTCGGCAAATACAAGCTGACCGAACTGGGACTCTCCCTACAGGACATCGCCAAGGTGTACTATAACCCTACAAACGACACAACCAAGGTTCAATCCTATGAAGACCAACAATTTGAGTTTTCTGCCACACTGAACAATTCGCGCTTCATACGTGACTTTTTTCCCGGACTGGAGCAGATGAGCGACATCACACTAGATGGAACATTCAACAGTAAAGAGCAGAGCATCATGGCCAAATTGATTGCCCCCAACCTCAACTATGATGGCACCGTCGTACAAAATATAGGTGTAGATCTGGTCACGGCCGACAGTACCCTATATTATTCGGCATTGATCGAAAAAATAAAAATAAGCAACATTGAGCTCAACAATACGGTGCTCAGTGGACAAGTCAGTGAAAACACGTTGGACTTTGGGCTATGGATCAAGGACAAGCAAGCCAAAGACCGTTATCATCTCGGCATGCAGATGTCTGTCAACGAAAACAATTACATACTACACCTGTTTGAAGATGGGCTAATGTTGAATTATGACACGTGGAATATTTCGCCCGACAACCAAATAATGTTTGGTAACAATGGGATATTGGCACGCAATTTCCGACTTAGCCGTGAGGGACAGGAGCTATTCGTACAATCGCAGGATTCGACGTTCAATTCTCCGATAGACATCACTTTCAACAACTTCCGCATCGAAACTTTCAGCCAGATGCTGGAATCCGAGGTCTTGGATATCGGAGGAGGTATCAACGGTACGGCCACCATTTCTCGATTGGATGCTAACCCGGTATTTGTATCAGATTTGGAAATACAAAAATTTCAGTTTGGACAACAGCCTGTCGGTAATGTGCTCTTGAAAGTAAACAATGAAAAGGAGAATACTTTTGCTGCTGACATCCGGATCACCGAAAATGGCAACGATGTACAGCTTTTGGGCGAATTCATCTCCCCCCCTTCCGGACAGTCTTCTTTCAACGCAACATTAGATCTCAAACCTATGAAATTGAAGACTGTCGAGGCTTTCAGTATGGGCTACCTGCAAGGGTGTGAAGGAGATCTCACAGGATCGTTAAAGATCACCGGAACGACCAAAGCTCCCCGTATCAATGGCGATCTGACCTTTGTCAAAGGCAAGGTCAATATCAGTATGCTCAATGCAGACCTACTGATGGACAACCAAAAAATTACGTTCAACAACCAAGGTATACAGTTCCGCCAATTCCAATTGGCGGATATCAAGGGCAATACGGCCAAATTGAACGGAAGCGTAACGACACAAACATATACCAACTTTGATTTCAACCTCAACCTCACAACGAATAATTTTGCCGTGGTAAATTCTACACGTGAAGACAACGACCTGTTTTTCGGCAAACTATTTGTGACCTCCAACATCCGTATCCGTGGCAATATGGACAAGCCTACCATAGACGGCAATGTCACGGCAAACAGCAATACGGACTTTGTCTTTATCGTACCCAACGAGAATCCCGGTGTAGCGGACAGAGACGGAGTCGTAAAATTCGTGGACAAGAGCGACACAGCGCGTACCAATGTCTTTGCACAGCTGGATTCTCTAACTACCGCCACGACCCTATCCGGTTATGACATTGCCCTCAATCTGGCGACAGACCGCGAAGCGAAATTTAAGATTATCATTGACGAAGGTTCACAGGATGCGCTCAATATCCAAGGTATAGCCGAGATCAATACGACCATCGATGCCAGCGACAAGATCACCATGTCGGGGACATTTACCGTAGAAGACGGAAGCTACTCATTCAACTTTGGCCCTGTCAAACGGGAATTTGATTTCCAGAAAGGAAGTACCATCACCTGGAATGGCGATCCTTTGGACGCTCGGATGGATATCACAGCCGTGTACAAAGGCAAATTCCCGACATTGGAATTGGTCGCCAACCAAATCGGCAACGACAGTCAGAATCTCTATAAGCAACGTATTCCATTCGATGTCAAGTTGATTTTGACAGGCGAACTTTTCAAACCAGATATTAGATTTGACATTGATCTGGATGAAAATAATGCTATCGTCTCCCAGGATGTGGTCAGCAAGGTCAATATCGGACTAGCCTCTTTGAAGGAGGATCCGGCAGAGCTCAACAAACAGGTTTTTTCGCTCATTATATTGGGACGTTTTATTTCTGCCAATCCTTTCGAAAGTCTTTCGGGAGGCGGCGGCGTAGAGAGTACCGTACGGAATTCGGTCAGTCAATTGCTATCGGCCCAACTCAACAAGTTAGCATCCGACCTGATCAAAGGTGTAGAGCTGGATTTTAATCTACAGTCCGAACAAGATTATCTCACGGGTACGGGCAACAATCGAACAGATCTCAATGTAGGTATCTCCAAGATGCTTTTTGATGACCGTCTCAAAATCACCGTAGGCTCCAACTTTGAGGTGGAGGGCACTTCCCGCCCGGGGGAAAACCCAAACAACATCGCCGGAGACATATCCATGGATTACCAACTCTCCAAAGATGGCCGCTATTTTGTGCGGGCATATCGCAAAAACCAGTACCAAGCCACACTACAAGGCCAATTTGTAGAGACGGGAATAGGTTTCATTATCAATATGAGCTACGACAAATTCAAAGAACTCTTTATGAGTACCAAAGCATTGGAAGCCTATTACAACACGGATAGCCGTAGCTTCAGAAGAAGGTTTGATGTCGAGCGAATGGAGACCGACTCGGTGTATAGGGACAGTGTACGCTTTGTGATCCGCGACAGCCTGATGAAGCACAGTCCCGAGTACAGAAAACGCATAGAAGAACGACAAAAAGAGGAAGAATTGAAGCGACAACAGGATTCTATACCACAACAAGAGCCTAAGGACTCTTCCTCAAATTCGGCTCGGTCCTTCATACAAAAACCAATCGCATACATCCCACAGGAAGGAAGGAGACGTTATGAAAATTAAGTTGCTGAGCTGTACCACTTTAGTGTCATTGTTGTTTCTAGCCTCCTGCAATTCAACCAAACATCTTGCCGAGGGCGAGAAGCTGTATGATGGAGGCAAAGTAGTCTTGGAAATGGACACAGCCGTACCAGTTGCGAGAAAACAGGCATTCGAGGAGCATTTGGAAGGACTGCTAATGCCTAAGCCAAACAAAAAACTGCTAGGTTGGCGGTGGAAACTGGGTTTCTGGAGTATGGGAGGAGGCTACGATTCAACAAAAAACATCGTCAAAAAACAATTTAAAAAATGGGGAGAAGAGCCTGTACTCCTCAGTGATGTCAATCGGGAGTACAACGAAAACCTGCTGCGCAATAGGGTAGAAAACCTGGGTTTTTTCAATGCCTCCTTCAGTTCGGACACATCTTCAAACGGCAAGATAGCCACGATCACCTACACCGGTATCCCAAGAAGCATATATCGTATTCGTTCTGTGCATTACGATGTCGACAGTACCTCTCAGTTGGGATATGACATTTTCTCCGATAAGGAGAATTCACTTTTACAGGTTGGAAAGAACTATAATCTGGACGTGATCATCAGCGAACGGGAACGTATAGACAATAGTCTCAAAAACAAAGGATACTATTTTTTCAATCCCGACAATATCCTGGTCGAGGTAGACAGCACCATCGGTGACCATAAGGTCGATATGTATGTCACGATAAAACCCGAAACTGCCGCCCAAGCCAAACAGCCACAGCGTATCGGTGATATCTATATCTATCCCAACTACAAATTGGATTCACAAGGATATACACGGAGACGTCAGCGCAATCTGGAGCTCTTCGAAAACAATTACTACTTTATCGATCCACAGAATACCTTTAGAAAAAAAGTACTGGCCAATCATATTTTCTTCGAGAAGAATCAGCTGTACAATAGGCATGACCACAATCTGACGATCAGCCATCTGGTCAATCTCAATGCCTTCAAGTTCGTCAAAAATAATTTTGAACCCAGCTCTAACGAGGAAAATGCTCTGGATGTCTATTATTATCTGACACCATTGCCAAAGAAATCCCTGCGGTTTGAGATCCTCGGAAAAACAGCGTCGGTCTACAACGGCTCAGAAGCCAATGTAACATGGACTTTGCGCAATGCATTTAGAGGAGCCGAGACCGTGACATTGAACGTATTTGGAGGATACGAAACCCAAACGGGTGGAAAGGTCAATCTCAATTCAGCCTATTATCGCTTCGGTACCGAATTGGGTATTTCCTGGCCACGTATTCTTGCGCCATTCGATTGGTCGCCATCTAGGCGCTTCATTCCTCGTACATATCTCAAGTTCGGTTACGAATTTCTCAACAGACGGACAGCTTATATGCTCAATTCCTCTTCTTTGACCTATGGCTACCAATGGAAAGAAAATGATCAGAAGCAGCATGATCTCAGTGTAGCAGAAATCATCTATGTACAGCCTCGCAATATTACGGACGAGTACCAGGCACAGATGGATACAGTCCCGACGCTAAGACATATTGTAGAGCCGCAGTTTTCCTTTGGTCCAAATTATACATTTACCTTTACGAACACAATGCAGCAGGAGCTGAAGCACAATTTTTACTTCAAAGGCAGCATCAATCTCTCTGGCAATGTACTCGGTCTTATCCAAGGGGCAGATTATAAGAATGACAATATAAAAACACTATTCAATACACCTTACAGTCAATTTGTCAAGGTAGAAGCAGATTTTAGACATTATCTCAATATCACTAAAAACGCACAACTCGCCTCTCGCATCATGGTGGGAACAAGTTATTCTTACGGCAACTCGTACTCTCTCCCCTATCTGAAACAATATTATTCAGGAGGGCCAAACGGACTCCGCGCATTCAGAGCCAGATCGGTAGGCCCTGGTTCTTCGGCCCCGGAAAACCTGGGGGAAAACAACTTCTTTGCTGACCAAACGGGGGACTACAAATTGGAGCTGAATACAGAATACAGAGCCAAGCTTGCAGGGATTTTGCACTGGGCAGCTTTTATCGATGCCGGAAATATATGGGTGCAGCATGAAGACAATTACAAACCGGGGGCTGGCCTGTCCAAGAACTTTCTGTCCGAGCTTGCTGTAGGTGGTGGATTGGGGCTACGGTTTGATTTTACTTTCCTTATCTTACGTACAGATTTTGCCATTCCGTTTCGTGTCCCCTATCATGATAAAGGAGACCGTTGGGTATTTAAGGACATCAATTTCAGAAGCTCCGGATGGCGGTCAGACAATTTGGTGTTCAATCTGGCGATCGGTTATCCTTTTTAGGGTATATTGTGATTCTTTATCTCCCGCAGATAACGCAGATTCTCCGCAGAAGACAATCTGTGCTATCTGCGAAAAAATCCGTGTGGATCAGCGGAAAAAATCGATATATTCTCTACATAAATACCCTACCCTACAATATTTTTTAGTACATTTATAACAGTTAAACTACTAAAGCTATTTTGTCATGAAAATAACAGTCATCGGAGCAGGAGCAGTAGGAGCCTCTACAGCAGACAACATCATTCGCCGCAATTTTGCAGAAGAAGTCATCTTATTGGACATCAAGGAGGGAGTTGCTGAGGGCAAGGCGCAGGACATGATGCAGACAGCCGCTTTACTGGGATTCAATACCAAACTCAAGGGTGTCACCAATGATTACGCACAGACCGCAGGCTCATCGGTAGCCGTGATTACTTCCGGTATACCCCGCAAACCTGGCATGACCCGCGAAGAATTGATTGGAACAAATGCAGGAATAGTCAAATCAGTAGTAGACAATCTTATTAAATATTCTCCCGACATCATCATCATTGTCGTCTCCAATCCCATGGATACCATGACCTATCTGGCTCTAAAGTCCAGTGGACTACCCAAAAACCGGATAATAGGTATGGGAGGTGCGTTGGATTCGGCACGTTTCAAATACCAGCTTGCGACCAAATTAAACGCCTCTCCAGGCGATTTGAATGCGATTGTCATCGGCGGACACGGAGACACAACCATGATCCCATTGATCAAAAAAGCAACGTGGAACAGCATCCCTGTCACCCACTTCCTGACCGAAGAGGAACAAGCTGAAATCGCACAGAAAACAATGGTGGGCGGAGCAACCTTGACTGCGCTGATCGGCACCTCTGCCTGGTATGCACCAGGAGCAGCAACGGCTGCTATGGTAGAAAGTATCGTTCTTGATCAGAACCGATTGTTTACGGCATCGGTGTATCTGGAAGGTGAGTTAGGACAAGAGGATATCAATATCGGCGTGCCTGTCATCATCAATAAAAAAGGATGGGACAAAGTCGTACCCATTGAGCTCGATGAACAGGAAAAACAACTTTTCGAAGCAAGTGCCACTGCCGTACGTAA
>Ga0182737_1000334_pt1 | contig 73020 bp, 63 predicted proteins | sample eDN5th30CBELigOP_FD_128878 | JGI IMG/M metagenome (GOLD analysis project Ga0182737, IMG submission 128878) | Enriched Organic Plus compost microbial communities from Emeryville, California, USA - eDNA 5th pass 30_C BE-Lig OP (version 2) (version 2) ...
GATCGAGTTGCGCCGTCGCCTGATCATGTCGGGTACACCATTCATCATGCCGACCTACGGCATGCAGCGCGGCTTTCTCCTGCTGGAACCGGGATCCGTTCCCCCGGGGTTGGAGAAAGCCGCGGCTTGGCTTGACGGTATGGAACATTTCGGTCGATCGGTCAGTCTCGAAGACCTGACTCATATCGGCCGTTTTGATGTCATTGCGACTGGCGCATCCGCTGTTTCCATTGATGGAGTCCGCTTTGGCAAAGGCCATGCGTTCTTTGATCTGGAATGGGGCATGTTCACAGATCTGGGTCTTGCTGACGAGCAGTCTCTGATCGCAGCAGCCGTGCATGACGTACAGATCGTGGAAGAGCGCCTCAACGTATCGGAGAACGATATTGCTCTTGATTTCATTGCCACGCCCAGCCGCCTGATTGAGATAACACGTAACCGTCGCAGGCCGCGCGGTATTCGCTGGAACGACGTTTCAGCCGAAGAAATCCAGTCCATCCCGCCGCTGCGTGAACTTGCACGCATGCGCGGCATTGCCTGACAGTTCAGCACCAAAAGGAAAATTCAATGAATATTGCCCTGGATCGCCGCCGTTTTCTAGGACTTATGGGCGCCGCAGCCGCTCTGCCAGCTATGAGCCGTTTTGCCTCAGCGGATGCACCGTTCAACTTTCAGGCCTCCTGGATCAATGACGCAGAATTCAGCGGTTATTTCATTGCAGTCGACAAGGGCTTCTATCGCGAAGAAGGCCTCAACCTGAACTATATCTCCGGTGGCCCCGACGTCATCCCGGAAAGCACGATCATCGCGGGCAAGGCCGACCTGACCCTTACCACTCCTGACACGACGATCAAGGCAATCGTCGAACAGGGGGCGCCTTTCAAGATCATCGGCGCCCAGTATCAGAAGAACCCTATCGGCATTATTTCGCTCGCCAAAAACCCGATCAAGGAGCCAAAGGACCTGATTGGCAAGACGCTGGCTGTGCCGCCGGTCAATGTCATCTCGGTCGAAGCCATGCTGAAGATTTCGGGCATCGAACCTTCTCAGGTCAACATCGTTCCTTACGCCTATGATCCAACGCCGCTCATCAAGGGTGAAATCGACGCTTCGCTCGACTTTACGACCAATGTTCCTTTCACCATCAAGCAGGCAGGCGAAGAGGCCGTTTCCTTCCTGCTCTATGATTTCGGCTTTACGATCTTCAACGATACGGTTGTCGTGACGGAAGAAACACTCAAGGCAAAGCGCAAGGATCTCGTTGCTTTCCTTCGCGCAAGCCGTAAGGGCTGGGATGAAAACCTCAAGGACCCGGCAGCCTACCCGCCAAAATTTGCCGACAGCTGGTTCCAGGGTACGGGCCGGTCGATTGAAAATGAAATCTATTTCAACACCGCCCAGAAGCCGCTGATCGAGTCGCCGAACGGTGTATTCTCCATGAGCGAAGAAGCCATCGAGAACACGATCAAGGCGCTCGGTACGATTGGTATCGCCGCCAAGCGGGATCATTTCGACACTACGCTTCTAGAAGAGATTTGATGCCTGAGATGTCCGGGATCAAACTTGAAAATGTGACGCGCTCTTTTTCGGGGCGCGGCACGAATGTAATTGCATTATCCGATGTCTCGCTCGCATGCCCGACCGGCTCGCTCACTGCACTTATCGGGCCGTCCGGCTGTGGCAAGTCGACCATGTTGCGGCTGGCACTCGGCCTCGACCAACCCGATAGCGGCTCGATTTCGGTCATGGGCAAAAGCCCTGCAGAAGCAGCAAAGGCCGGACTGACCGGTGTGGCTTTTCAGGATGCGGCGCTCATGCCCTGGCGCAGTGTCGAAGACAATATTGCATTGCCGCTGGATGTACTTGGCCAGTCTCGTTCCGCAAAGGCTGAGCGGATTGCCGAATTGATCGCCCTTGTTGGCCTCAAAGGCTTCGAGAAGGCGCTTCCAGGTGAGCTTTCAGGTGGCATGCGCCAGCGTGTGGCAATTGCCCGCTCCCTGGTCACCGATCCGCGCGTTCTGTTTCTCGACGAGCCTTTCGGCGCGCTTGACCAGATATTGCGCCGCCAGATGAACATCGAGCTTCAGCGCATTTGGCTTGAAAGCAAGGCGACCACCCTGCTCGTTACCCATGGCATAGACGAGGCGGTTTTCCTCGCCGACCGGATCGTGGTGATGCACAGTCGCCCCGGACGCATCGCGCAGATCATCGATATTCCGCTGGAACGCCCACGCAGCCCCGAAATATTCAGCACATCGCAGTTCCATGCGCTGGAGGACGCAGTCGCGGAGGCTCTGCATGGCTGACATGAAGCCATCGAACCATTTCTCTACCTTGCGCAACTGGGTCATCCTCATTGCAGCCTGGGAGATATGCGGCCGCTTTTCCCTGATCGCAGGTGGCGCCTTGCCAGCACCTTCGGCAATTCTGGCCCGCCTGTGGATCGACCGAGCCGATTATCCAGCCCACATACTGGCCACGCTTCAGGGCGCAGGTGCTGGCTTTGTCATCGGCAACCTTGTTGCCGTTGCTGCAGGCATTCTGTTCGCTCTCTTTCCGGCTGCCGCGAAACTGGGACGTGGCGTCAACATCGCGATTTTTGCACTGCCTCCAATTGCCATCTCGCCCATTCTGGTGCTGACTTTCTCAGGAATGACGCCGCGTATCACGCTGGCGGCGCTCGGTTGTTATTTCATCACCATGGCCGCTACCGTGACCGGCATCAGCCAGACAGACCGCCGCGTGGTGGATATTGTTCGTGCCTATGGCGGCAGCCGATGGAAAGTGCTGCGTCTGGCGCAATTGCGATCCGCCCTGCCGTCAATCCTTGCCGGTCTGCGAATTGCGGCTCCGAATGCAGTTCTGGGCTCCATTCTGGCCGAATTTGGTGGCGGCGGACGCTTTGGTCTCGGCGCCTATCTGATCGGCTCTCTCGGGAGAGCTGAACCGACCCGGCTCTGGGGTATCGGTTTGTGTGCTACCTTGCTTGCAGGATTGGCCTATGCGCTCTTTTCCGTCCTTGCAAAAATGCTGACCGGCAGCACCAAGGCCATCACCGTCCCAGCCAACGCTCCGAACGCTACCCCGCGCAGCTCGCGCGGTTTGAATTTTATTCTCGTCATTTGTTCGATCGCGCTTCCATTCGTCTTGTGGTGGCTACTGCTTGTGGCCATGGGAACACCGGCCATGATTGCCAAAACGCCGACCGGACTGTTCGACTATCTATTCCTCGCTCCGTCGGCAGCTCCCGCGCAGGCAAAATTGCTGACGGCGCTTTCGCAGACCTTGCCGCTTACCTTTCTGGGTATGGCAGCAGGCATCCTTTTCGCCTTTGCACTCGCTATCGCCTCCGTTGCCAAACCTGCCATCGTGCGCGGCTTCATGCCTGTCGCTCTTGTCACGCAGACGATGCCGCTCGTCGCCCTGACGCCCCTGCTCGTTTTGTTGTTGGGACGCGGACCATCCGTCATCCTCTGGATCACGGTGTCGGTCACATTCTTCCCTGCCTTCGTGACCATGGCGCAGGGTATGGCACTGGTTCCTCGTGCGGCGCTGGACGTGCCCCGCGCCTATGGTGCGAGCATCTGGACACAAATCCGTCTGGTATCCGTACCCGCCTCCCTGCCCTATCTCTTCGCTGCCATTCGCCTTGCCGTACCCCGCGCTTTGCTTGGTGTCATGATTGCCGAATGGCTGGCCACGGGTACGGGGCTCGGAAACCTTCTCAACCAGTCACGCGGATATCTCGACTACGGCATGATCTGGGCCGTTGCGGTGGTGTCCGTCATGCTGTCCGTCTTTTTCTATCAAATCGTAGCCCTCTGCGAGCGCCAGGTGCTCGCACGCCGCGGCATGAGCCCGGCAGACTAAAATGCAAGGAGTCCCCATGGAAATCACCGATCACAAAGCTTCCGTTCGCGAACGTGTGTGGAGCGAGTTGCGCAAGGTTGCTGTCCCGGATAGCCGTTTCCATTTCGACTTTGGTGAGTTCATCGCGGATTTCGAAGGTGGAGAGGATGCGGTAGCCCGTCTGACAAGCCATCACTATTATCAGAATGCAGATTTCATCTTCATCACGCCAGATAATTGTCTCGACCGCCTGCGTCTTCAAGCTTTGAAAGACGGTAAGACCGTTCTGATAACCACATATTCGATCAAGCGCGGCTTCTGGGTTCTCGATCCGAAGTTGATTTCGCCGGACTATTATCTTTATGCCTCGACGCTCGACGGCATGGAGCGTGTAGGACAGCCGGTAACGCTGAAAGATATCTCGGCCATGCCGGTCGTCGACTACATGGTTACCGGCACCGGCGCGATCAATCTCGAAGGGGTCCGTTTTGGCAAAGGACATGGTTTCTTCGATGCCGAATGGGGCATGCTTTACCGTCTGGGCCGCATCACCGCCGCAACGCCAGCAGCGGCGGTCGTGCATGATTGTCAGGTTCTAAGTGAAAAGCTGACGCCGGATGTCTACGATACAGTTGCGGACGTGATTTTCACCCCCACCCGCACAATCGAGGTGAAGGACCCGCACAAGCCAACCTGCGGCATCATCTGGGATCGTCTCGACCCTGTCATGTACGAAACGATCCCTCCGCTTCAGGAACTGAAGGCCATGGGGCTATAGACAACGTCCCTCCGAAAACTCAAAAAGCCGGATGCATTTATCGCGTCCGGCTTTTTCCTTACATGCCAATCACGAGCTTCAGCGCAATTGACCACATCGTGACGGCAATCACGCCTTCCAGAATACGCCACGAAGATGGACGGGCAAAAATCGGGCGCAGCCAGCGAGCACCAAAGCCAAGCGAAAAGAAGAACACGAAAGACGCCGTGATCGCACCTGCGGCAAACGATGTTTCCAAACCCTGAAACTGCGTGGAGATCGTTCCGAGAAGGACGACAGTATCCAGATAGACATGCGGATTGAGCCATGTCAGCGCCAGACAGGTTGCAAGTGTCTTGGTGAGACTCACAGACGCCCCGTTTGCAGTGGCCAGAACAGCCGACGAGGTAAAAGCGGAATAGAGGCTGCGCGCACCATACCAGATCAGAAAAGCCGCACCGCCATATCGCATAATGGGATCAAGCGCAGGCATGATAGCAGCGATCTTCTGGAAGCTTGTGACGCCGATCAGGATCAGGATGGCATCCGATACGGCACAAGCAAGGCTTACGGCAAACACGTGCTCATCGCGCAGTCCTTGCCGCAAGACAAAGGCGTTCTGTGCACCGATGGCAACAATGAGAGTGAGGCCCATGGTAAGGCCGGTTACATAGACTGAAGGATTCATAAATGGTCGCCATCTGGGGTCAGTTGGCACTTGGATACCGGAAGTTAGAGAGTTAGAATAGTTAAACTTGATAACTTCAATTTAGGAATTCTAATGATCGACTATTCCGCCTTAAAAGCAGTGGCGATGGTAGTTCAGACAGGCAGTTTTGAGAAGGCCGCACGGGCATTGAACGTGACCCCGTCAGCGATCTCACAACGTGTCAAACATCTCGAGGAGCGGCTTGGTGCCGTGCTCATTGAACGAGGTTCTCCTTGCATGGCCACAGAGAAAGGCGACTGGCTATGCCGGCATATCGAGCAGGTGGGCATGCTTGAGCGCGAACTTCTGGCGGAATTGCCTGGATTGTCCGGCAGCGAGAATACTGCACAGCGCGTAACGCTTCATATAGCGACCAATGCCGATAGTCTCGGCACGTGGTTTCTGAAAGCGATTTCGCATTTCAGCACGTCATCGGAGTATCTCTTCAACATTGCGGTAGACGATCAGGATCACACTGCCGAATGGCTGCGGCGAGGACGCGTGGTTGCTGCCGTAACCTCCCTGTCCAAACCGGTTCAGGGCTGCCGTCTGACGCCGCTTGGTATTCTCCAATATCGCGCCACGGCATCACCAGATTTCGTCGCTCACCACTTTCCCGGTGGAATAACCCGCGATGCTATCGCCAGGGCCCCGGCTCTGACATTCAACCAGAAGGACAGATTGCAGGATCAGTGGGTGCGCGCTGCCCTCAGAGCCGACATAGCATGCCCGACACATTGGCTTCCCTCGACACAGGCTTTTGTCGATGCAAGCCTATCAGGCATGGGGTGGGGGATGAACCCGATGCAGTTGGTGGGTGACCATTTGCAATCAGGCAGGCTCATCGAATTGATCCCGGACACACCGTTGGATATTCCTTTATTCTGGCAGGTCAACCGCCTTGCGGCTGACAGGCTCGCAAGCCTGACACAGGCGGTTTTGACAACGGCACGACAGGAGCTTGCACCCATCTCAAACAAATGAGGCAAGCCGCCACTTCCAAAAATTACATTAAAACAATGGGATAGAGAAGGATTTTCTTCACTGATCCCGTCAATCACCATCTGTTTTCTTGAACGTGAACAGCGATTGAGCGATGCATGATGAATGAAGCTCCTGTTCCTCATCGCGGCGCTGATCGCCCTTGTCTTCCTCGGCTGCTATTTGCAGATGTTTTTTGCCGTGCCATAAAAGCGGCACCCCTGATCCGCCCGCCTAAAGCCGAGGAGCTCGGAGCACTCAATAAAGCTGAGCCTTACAAGAAAAAAGGCAGGATCAATGATCCTGCCCTGTTTGTGCAACGCCTGCCGCCTCTTCGCAGACCCTGACATGCTCTGCCAGTGCCTCGAGTTGCAAGAAAGCGCTTATGGTACAGATATCCCGCTTCTGAAACTTTGGAAGTTCCTGAAGCTCCTTCAATCTGGTGAGAAGTGCACCGCGGTTCATGGTTTTTCCCTCCATCTTTTTCGGCTATCCGCAAATTTGGTACTAATCAGGCTGCCCGCACCTTCGCTTTCGTCTTCAACGGAAGTTCGATATCGACTTCGAGCGTCGACATCTGATCGCCCCGATCCATTTTCACGCTAACCTTGTCGCGATCAATCTGGATATGTTTGGCGATAACGGCGAGAATTTCCTCTCGCAATACCGCAACAAGATCAGAATGTTCGTGTGACGCCCTTTCATGGGCAAGCAGAACCTGCAACCGTTCGCGCGCTTGCGGCGCGGAAGCAGGCTTGCTGAAGAAACGAAACAGGCTCATGCCGCTCTCCTTCCGAAAAGTTTACCCAGAAGGCCGCGCTTTTCGGATGGAACAGTCATCGGCACTTCTTCACCGGCGAGGCGGCGGGCTGCGTCGAGATAAGCCAATGCAGGCGCACTGCGCTGATCGGCAAGCGTTACGGGCGAACCAATATTGGATGCCCGCAGAACATCCTGGCTTTCCGGAATAATACCCAGAAGCGGGATGGACAGAATTTCGAGAACGTCATCGACCTTCAGCATGTCGCCGCGCTCGGCGCGCACCGGGTCATAGCGGGTCAGCAGGAGATGCTTTTCCACGCGTTCGCCACGCTCGGCCTTGAGTGTCTTGGCATCCAGCAGACCGATGATACGGTCGGAATCGCGCACGGACGACACTTCAGGATTCGTGACGACCACGGCCATATCCGCATGACGCATGGCGAGCGTGGCACCACGTTCGATCCCGGCAGGGCTGTCGCAAATGATCCAATCGAACTCTTTCTTGAGATCTTCCATGACGCGGTCAACGCCATCGGTGGTCAGGTTATCCTTGTCGCGCGTCTGGGAGGCAGGCAGCAGATACAGTGTCTCAAGGCGCTTGTCGCGGATCAAAGCCTGCGGAAGCTTTGCGTCACCCTGAATGACATTGACCAGATCGAATACGACGCGGCGTTCTGCGCCCATGACGAGGTCGAGGTTACGCAGACCGACATCGAAATCGATAACGACGGTCTTTTCGCCGCGTTGTGCCAGCGCAGCGCCGATTGCAGCGGTTGATGTCGTTTTGCCAACGCCACCCTTACCGGAAGTTACAACAATCACTTTTGCCATATTTGTCTCCTGTATCTCCCGCGCGCCTCCAGAGCATTCGTTACCCGGGATATGAAGTGCTCTGCTTTTCTTTTACGACACCCAAAAGTGCCTTAAATCCAATTGGAATCTGCTTCTCTCAAAGCTTCTCAGCTCTGAGGGCAATGCTAACTCAGCGTTTCTGCCATCATATAATCGCCGTCGAGCCAAAGCTGAACCGCCTGTCCACGCAATCGGCTCTCCATGTCTTCGGCCGTCTTGTAGAGGCCGTCGATGGCAACGAGTTCTGCTTCCATCTTGCGGCAAAAAATGCGCGCATCGGCATTTCCGGCTGTTCCGGCCATCGCACGACCGCGCAACGCGCCATAAACGTGGATCGAACCACCTGCCACCACTTCCGCACCGGACGCTACAGAGCCAACAATCGTTACATCACCGTCCGGAAAATAGACCGACTGGCCAGACCGAACCGGCTCGGTGACGACCATGGACGGAACAGCCTTGACAAGTTGCACCGACGCGGAGGCAACCGGTGCACGCTCCTGCGGTTTCGGCTCTGTGATCTCCGGGTCGAAATCTGCTGCAGGCTGCCCACCACGCATTGCGGGCGGCATGCCTGGGCCCAATAGAGAGGGCCGCGCATTTTCAAAGCCCGTAATCCAGACGCCACGTTTAACCAGATCCTCAAGCAACTGAACCAATTGGGGACGCTCGATCGAAACATTCTCCAGATCGAGAACGATCGGGCGATTCAGAAAGAACCCCACTGAACGGGCTGCAAGATCGTCCAGCTTCTCGAGCCAGCCATCGAGCGGCAGTTCAGGCGAGAGTACCAGCGCAAGAAAGGACCTCCCTTTCAAGCGGATTGGACGAGACTGTGTTAGCACTTGATTCATCTTGGTTAAAAAACGGTTTATCCGGTCTATATGCGCAATGGTTAACAGATGGTTAATTTCTGAAGCCCAAATAGTTCCAACTGCTGGAGCAACCGGTCCCTTTTTTGACGATCAGAACATAACTATCAGCGGGCATTAAAGTGCTGCGTGTCCTTATGGGCGCACGCAGGGCACTCCAAGCTATTGAAACTACACATCAAGCTTTCCGAAAAGCGATTCCGAGTTTCGGACCGATGCGGTAGCCGTCGGACACGGAACGCAACATTGCGCCCAATTGAAAAGCCAAAGGCACTTCCAGCTCGAAAGCGACTCAGCCTATTCTTAATTATAAACGGACAATTGGATCGATTATTGCGGTTTCTTAGTCCGTCCACAGAAGACGTTGCAAAAATATAAAATTAAATTCCGATCAAATGTGACGCTGCGTAATGTATTATATTTTTATAATATATTTTTATTTAGCCATAAAGCGAGAATATCTTCGATAGAGCGAAAACCCATGAAAATCTATCCGATTCTTTTTAAATCATATTTCTTCTAATTAGTAGACATTTGAAGATCAGCTAGATCATTTTCTGATATTGTCAGCGTTTCATCAAGAATTTCATGAACAATATGCGCCATGAAAGACCTTCAAGCGACCTATCAACCGACCCGGTCGATGCAACAAGTGAGTATAACTCAACGAAGCAACAGCGATCTTTCTGATCGTTTTCTTTTCTCTTCGAATGCCGTCCTCGTCAGTAGGAATGATCCCTGACTGAAGCACAGAATATAGATTGGTTTGGAAGGTTCCGCTCAAAGGAACCGCCTCGCGTTTGGGCGGGGGGCTTAGGGGCGCGAGGCGGGCGAGCTCTCAGGAGTGCACGCACAGGGAAAATGGAACGTTAGCTCCGATTCTGGAATTAACAATACGTTCCAACCTGAAAAATTACGTGAGCAGAGTATAGAAAAGCCCACAACACCTGGGAGGAGGAGAGCGTTGTGGGCTTAATCTGTAAGCGCGATTGGGAGGAGGAGTATCGCGCTTGAGGTCCGGCTCTTGGGAGGAGGAGTGAACCGGACGCATTTTTAATAGCCTGCCCAGCCGATCCGCTCAATCAACAAGCTTGCATTGCTGATATGCACTTTCAACAGACCCAAAATGAAAACCGCCTCGCAGCGAATGAACGCGCTGAGGCGGCATACCTCCCCCGAAAGCCCCCAATCGAAGAAGATGGAGGAACTTACTCATAGCTTTGACGAAAATAAATAGACAATCTGCACGCGCACTTGAAAATCTGGTGAACAATATCAGCCAATGGTTGAAGACCCTTACTTCAACGAACTTTTCCGCGTCTCCAGCCGCTCGATTAAACACTGTTCAAGATCGGATATAGTTCAGTCCTGCAGTGTGATCAAAATGCTCTTAAACCGGTTAGAATCTGAATGAGTATCATTCAAATATCTTACACAAATTTCAGTATTTTCTGAAAACCATAGAGTTCTATTAGGGGGTTGCTTTCTCCACGAGCACGGTTATTGTTCCTCTCACTTGGAGGAGGGAGTACCGCCCCAGCGCGCTAGACCGCTGCGGGGCGGTTTCTTTTTTAGCTACCCAAAAATGCATATCTGCATTGCAGCGTTGTCCCTTGTAAGCAGCGGCCCTTATTCCTATTTTGGACTTGTTCGGTTTTACTCCTCCTCCCAAAAACCGAACCCAAAGCGCGATACTCCTCCTCCCAGTCGCGCTTTATAGATCCGCCCACTGCACACTCCTCCTCCCAGTGCAGTGGGCGTTCTCTTTTCTGAACCTCGTCACACATATAAAAAATTGAACCCAATCGGACGACCCTGTGGCTATTTCAGTAGTTTTAAAGGGTTTGCAGATAATTTCTGCACGTGACGCACCAGGGAGCGGGGTTCCATGTTCTTCAGCACGACCTTCAAATCGGCCAGACCATCGCCGCTATGCGCGCCTTTGTTCTGGCTGGGTTTTGTTCTGGTTCTGCTGATCGCGCTTCTGTCATTCAGGCTCAATGCCCCTATTGGGCCGATGTATTGGGACAGCTATATCTATTTCGATGCGGCCCAGCGCATAAGAATGGGCCAGATTCCAGGCGTTGATTTTTCCACACCTGTCGGGCCACTTGGCTATTATCTTTTTGCATGGGGGCACGCCCTGTTCCCGCAGGCGCAACCGCTTTTGCTCGTTCAATGGTCAATATTGGCCGTTGCGGCCCCTCTGATGGCATGGGTACTGGCGGAGATTCGCCCCCACAATCGAACAACCGGGTTTCTGATCCTTGTTCCATTTCTGGTTTTCGCAATCTTTCCAGCCAATACACAGAGCTTTTACCCCTATCCCGGACTCGATGGGTTTGGCATTTATAACCGCCATACATCGCTTCTGCTCTACGTGCTGATGTGCGGACTGCTGTTTATGCCCAACGGCACAAAGCTCGCGCTCTTTTGCGCGGCAGTGATGCTCACCCTGCTTTTGATGAAGGTGACAGGCTTCCTTGCAGGCGGGCTGTTCGGACTTGCAGCACTTCTCGCTGGGCGAATCTCAACCCGCAACGTTCTGCTGGCCGCAGCCGCTACCGCAGCATTTCTGCTTGCCCTTGAACTGCACAATGGGATTATCAGCGGATATATTCGCGATATTGCTACATTGGTCACACTGAACGAAGAAGCCCTGCTCCCCCGTTTCCTGACCGTCATATCCTTGAAGCTGGACGTTATTCTACCGACAGTAATCCTTGTTCTGGCCCTTTTCTGGAATGAACAGCGCCAGTCCAGTGAACAAAATCGCTTCTTCGACCGGAGCTCTGTCTGGCTCGCCATTGGGCTTCTGGGCGGCATCATCCTTGAAACGCAGAACACCGGAAGTCAGGAATTCATATTCCTTTGGCCTATCCTGCTTCTGATCTTTCAGCGGATCAAAGCCGTCTCGGAGAAGCTCAAAATCGCCTTCGTCTTGCTCGCTGCCTTCTGTGTCATTCCGACATTCACCAAGGTTGTGCACCGTACCCTGCGCGCCGTTGCCGTAGCCCCAACTTATGTAGAACCGTCTTTGCCGGAACTGAAAAATCTCGGGCAGGTCCTAACCCGGCCCGACTTCCTCCAGCGGGCAGAACTTTTCGAAACCCATTACCCGGAAAACAATACAGCCTATGACGCGCTGGCAGCACAAGGCCAGCTACCGAGCTGGCAGCTTTATTCGGAAATCGATTTCCAGGTGTACTGGCTCGTTTCTGCAAACCAGGTGGTAAAGGATCTGAAATCCTTCGAGACCCAGAAGAATCTTCACCTGCAAAGCATCATGTCGCTCGACTTCGTCAATCCATTTGCGTGGATATTGGATCGCGATGCGACGCGGCATATCCAGATCGGCGCCGATCCCTTCCGCACAGTCCCGGCGTTATCCAAGGAAACGAAAGCTGCCGTAGAAGCAACCGACGGCATATTGCGCCTGAAATGTCCAACGACGACCAATCGCCTTGCCTTGCAGAAAATATATGCCGAAGCGCTACAGGATCGTGCCGTCGTCGCTTTGAACCCCTGTTGGGATTTGCTGCTTCGCCCCGGTCTCATTCCTTAATCAGAAACGGCTCATTTGATCTGAGCCTTGACGAAATCCCGCACGATCCGGACGATGCCGCGTGAAAGTACCTCATCCAGTGCTTGGATGAATGCGTCCACATGCTCCCGCCCGCAGATCAGCGGCGGCTCAAGACGGATGACGTTTCGATTATACTCGGTAAAGGCGACGAGCACCCCATGATCGCGCAGCAGATGACTGCCGATAAATCCTGGAAGCGACCCTTTCAGCTTTTCGTCTAGCATCGCCAGGACAGGTCGCAGCACGACCGGCATGGTCTGTGAGAAATCATGGAACTCCAGCCCCACCATCATCCCCTTCCCGCGCACATCTTTCAAAAGCGCAGGATAGCGGCTTTGCAGTTCATCCAGACGATCCAGAAGATATTCTCCAACATCGGCTGCGTTATCGATCAGATGCTCGTCGTAGAGCACGTTCAATGCTTCAATCGACGTGACGCAGGCTTCGCCAATCCCGCCAAAAGTCGCCATCGCATGGATCATAGCCGTCTTGGGCGTGCCGTAGGCCTTCATATAGATGTCGCGGCGCGCGATCATAGCGGCCATTGCCGTCTTTCCGCCGCCCAGCGACTTCGCCAGGGCGGTGACGTCCGGTATGACGCCATAATGCTCGAAAGCATAAAACTTCCCGGTTCGTCCCAACCCACATTGCACTTCATCGGCAACCCAGATCACACCATACTGGTCGCAAAGGCTTCGCAACTTCTGCCAGAACTCAGCATCAGCCTGAATGATGCCGCCGCCGCCCTGCACCGTTTCAAGCACAATCACCCCTATCTCGGGGTCAGAGCGAAATGCATTTTCAATGGCGGCTATGTCACCGAAGGGCACCCGAACGGTGTTATCGACCAGCTTGAATTCGCCTCGATAGAGCCCGCCATCCGTTATGGACAAAACACCCTTGGTCTTGCCGTGGAACGAATTTTCCGCATAGACGATCTTGGGCTTTTTCGGACCGGCGGCGCGTTCAGCAACCTTGATCGCGGCTTCCATCGCTTCCGAGCCAGAAGACCCCAGAAACACCATATCGAGATCGCCCGGCGAGCAGGCCGCTATGTCATAAGCAAGAGCGGCCGCATATTGCGACATAAAGGCGATTGCGATCTCGTGGCGCATTTCTTCCTGAAATTGACGCCGTGCTTCGAGAATACGCGGGTGATTATGGCCAAAAGCCAGCGATCCGAACCCGCCGAAAAAATCGAGAATGGCGCGCCCATTCTGATCATAATAATACATGCCCTCAGCACGTTCGATTTTCACCTTGTGAAAGCCGAGCAGCTTCATGAAGTGAAGCTGGCCTGGATTGAGATGAGCTGTAAACAGTTCCGTCATCCGCGGCAGATCGAGCGCTTTCGCCTCGGCAACCGTCAACAGCTTCGGCTTTGGCGTTGTGTTCGTCTTGTTCATTTCTGCCCCTATGCCGTTTCGGAAGCCCGCACATCTGACGATGCAGCTCCAATTTTCTTGCGATATTCGCTATAGGCCGCGATCAGCATGTCCTCATCACGATATTGCGGTATCCAGCCAAGCTCGCGCTCGCCCTTCGAAACATCCAGAACGCACATTTCATCGGCAATCAGATATTGCTCCGGGTCCATGATCGGCATGTTCATCCAGTCGAGCAGGCCCAGCGTGCGTTTCACTGCCCAGGCGGGTGTTGGCAACAAAATGGATTTTGACCCTGCATGGCGGATCAGGTCACCGAGCAGTTTGCGGACGGGAGGCGGATTGAGCGAACCGAGATTGTAGACCTCGTTTGGAACGCCAGCCTTGAAAGCAGCACGTGCTGCCTCCGCACAATCAAACACAGAAATGAACTGATAGGGATTCCTGCCCGAGCCAATCATCGGCACTGGCAGGTTGTTATCAATCAGCTTGAACAGTTTTTCCAGAATACCGAGACGGCCCGGCCCAATGATAAGACGAGGACGAAACAGGGAGATATCCATACCCCGTGCGCGCCATTCAACAGCGAGTTCTTCGGTTTTCAGTTTGGACAAGCCATACTCACCAAGCGGCTTGCACGGATGGTCTTCTTTCTGCGGCCAGGCATAGGTGTGCCCATAAACCATATCGGTGGTGAAATGGACGAGCTTGTTCGCACCAGCCGCATCCATTGCCTTGATTATATTTTCCGCCCCGTAATAATTGACAGGAAAGAAGAAATCATGACGCTTCGCCCGGACCTGAATTGGCGAAAGCATCTTGGCGGAGAGGTTGTAGACCATGTCGTCTGCACGGATACCAACCCTGCGGATTGCTTCGGGATCGGTTACATCCGTCGCGACGAAAGCAGCATCGGCATAGTGCGGCAGATCGCTTTTCACGATATCCGCGACAATGACTTCATGGCCATCGGCAAGGAGTTTTGGAGCGAGATAACGACCAACAAATCCATCGCCGCCGAAGATTATATGTCTCATCGTGCCGCCCCCGTTTAACTATGCGTCTGCTGTTTTATATTGGCTTCCGCCGGCGGTTCGGATGACTTGCCGCTTTGTGCGATCAGCACTGTCCCGATGCAGATGAATGCGATGCCTGCGATCTTGTAGGCACCCAGTTCCTCCTTGAACAAAAGCCAGGCGAACAGGGCGACCGCGACATAGGCAAGGCTGAGGAACGGATAGGCAAACGAAAGATCGACTTTCGACAGCACGTAAAGATGTGACGCCATCGAGATCACGAAGGTCAGCAAACCGGCAAAAATCCAGGGATTGAAGACAATCTGGAACATGCGCTGGATCAATGTTTCGGCTGAAAAGCTGATTGGTCCGAGCGTCAGCATACCATATTTCAGCATCAACTGCGCGGCGGCATTGGTCATGACCGTGAACAGGATGAAGGGAATATATTTCATCACGTTTCCTAACCTGCTGCACCGAGCATCAATGCCGTGCGGCGCCAGAAATTGGAGTTGAAAGCCTTGTCGCGAAAAGCTTCGAAAGCGCGCCAACGCGGATAACTTGCAGCAAAAACTTCCGCGCTCATCCTGTGATCCTTATACGGATTGACCCGGCCACCGGCTTCCACGGTCATCCGGTCCAGACGATCCAACAGTTCCAGCGTCTTGCCGCCACGATTGGGGAAATCCATCGTCAGCGTATATCCCGGCATCGGAAATGACATGAGGCCAGGAGATTTCACTGAGCCGAAACGCTTGAGCACAGTCAGGAAAGAGACCTGTCCCGCAACACGGCTTGCCTCCAGCATCGCAGGAATAATCGTTCGGGCTGCGTCGAACGGAATGATACTTTGATGCTGGTAAAGCCCTGCCGGACCGTAAAGCCTGTTCCAGTTTCTGACGCCGTCGAGTGGATAGAAGAAGCTTTGATACGGCACTCTACGCGCTGTCTTCAGTTGCTTCTTGCGCTGGAAATAGGCCGCATTGAAAAGCGCCAGACTTGACTTGTTCAAAAGCGAGAATGGCAATTCAAACGGCACCCCAAACCGCCCGGCTGGCGAAAAAGAGCCATTCCGCGCGGCCACATGATTACCAACTATCAACAGGCCCCGGCCATCGGAGAGCTGATCCACCCAGGCAACAGCATATTCATTTTCATGATCCGCCACCTCGGCCATATCAAAATATGCATCAAGATCGCGGAAAGGCCGAACCTTCTCTTCGACGTCGAGACCGCCCACCCGCATGAGCCGGATCGTTGCGCGAAGAATTAATCCAGTCAGCCCCATCCCGCCGATTGTGGCCCGGAACAGGTCAATATTTTCCGCATCGGAACATCTGTAATGGACACCGTCCGAGCGAAGCAGTTCCACCCACTCAACATGACACCCGAAACTACCCCTCCGGTGATGATTTTTGCCATGCACGTCATTGGCGATGGCGCCACCGAGCGTCACAAACTGGGTGCCGGGTGTGACAGGCACGAAATAACCATATGGGCCAATATGGGCGATGATCTCACTCAAAAGCACGCCACTCTCAGCCGTCAGCAATCCCTTATCGCGATCGAAGTGCAGTATCTTTTTTTGCGCCTGCATGGGCACAAGGAAGCCCGCATCATTATGGCAGCTATCGCCGTAGGAGCGACCATTCCCGAACGGCAACAAGCTCGCCTCGCCGGGCAAGGCTCGCGTGAAATCAGTTTCCAGCCTCTCCAGCGGAAGGTACTGCCGCTTTCGTCGATCAATGCGGCCAAAACTGTCGAAGGATCGTTCCATCAGCGCATACCAGCCACAAGAAGCAGCACCGCACCAAGCGCGATGACAACCTGACTGCGCCAATCCCTGGCAATGAAGAGCACCGGGTCGTCATCCATGTCGCCCCGATGCGCCAATATCCACACACGCACATTGATATAGAGTATGATCGGACCAAGCGGCCATATCAGCCAGGGATAGGTGTAGAGCGTCTTGACGGCATCGCTATTGATATAAAGCGCCAGAACCAGCGCTGCGGTAAATGCAGCCGCAACCCCACACTGCCCAACAATATCGCGATCTTCAGGGCGGTAGCCTCGCCCCAAAATCCGGTCCTTTTCTGTCACTGTGGCGCCCTGCAACTCGACATAACGTTTCACCAGCGCCAGCGAAAGAAAGAAGAACATGGCAAATGCCATCAGCCAGAACGACGGCGGAATATAGGAAGCCGCCGACCCTCCCAAAAGCCGCAGGCTGTAAAGCCCTGCGAGGCAAATCACATCTCCCAACAACATGCGTTTCAAGGCGAAGGTATAGGCGGTCGTGAAAGCCAGATAGGTGACAATTGCGAGCGTAAAGGCGGACGGGAGGAAGAAGCAGACGAAAGCCGTCAGAACCAATAACAGCGCCGCAACGCCTAGACCAAAAGGAATGGATATCTGTCCGCGTGCAAAAGGTCGCTGATTTTTTCGCGCATGTCTTCGATCCACCGGAAGATCAACAATGTCATTGACGATATAGATCGCAGACGCTGTAGCAGAGAAGGCGATGAATGCCAGACAAGACGCAATCAACACGTCGGGTTTCAATATGTCATGCGCCAGAATGGCCGGCACAAAGACAAGCAGGTTCTTCAACCACTGATGAACACGCAGCATACGAACATAGGTTCTAATAGTCGGCTTCTCACCACTGAAAAGTTTGCAGCCAGTCCGTTGCTGGAAATGTGCCGCCGCGCGATCGGGCGCGACAACGACCGCCTGTCGGGCTGCATCGAAAACCGGCAGGTCATCACGATCATTTCCGGCATAGTCAAACCCCTGTCGTTCATAGTGTTCGACAAGCAGATTGGCCTTGCGTTCCGCCGAAAGATTGGTCGTGCCGGAGGTCGAATGGACGGCGCTGAAAATCCCAAGCTCGGACGCAACGGCCTTGGCCATCGGTTCTGCCGCCGCTGTTGCCAGCACCAAAGTTCGTCCCGATGCGTGTTCGCTGCGCAGAAACTCCAGAAACTCGGTTCGATAGGGAAGTCGCGATGCATCGAGCGTGATGCGTTCGGCCACCTGCCGCTTGAGATAGGCCTTACCCGAGAACAGCCAAACCGGCAGCATGAAGACGAACAGGATGTTCTTCTTCAAAAGAAGAAAAATGCCCTCCCACAGCAGATCGGTCGAAACCAGCGTTCCGTCCAGGTCGACTGCCAGCGGCACATCCTTGCTGTTCTGCCCCCGCGTGTCCATTTTCAGCCCTTTTTTCGCTCAGGCGTGAATGCGGTTCGATCAACCTTTTTCGCCTAAGCCCCCTGTCGTAAAGGGATAGAGGCAGAAACCAAATGAAAAATGAATTTTTTCGATACAATCAATAATTGATTAGCTGAATACAATTTCTGCTTAAAATTTTCTCAATAGCCAGGTTACGACATAATGCCAACGGTCTGCATCACTCATGTGTCGCAAAACGAGACCGCAACGTCAACGCCTTCTCCATCACGGAAGGTTTCGGCGCCGGTGTCCCGCGGCGCCGAAATGCCATCAGAAACTCCAGTCTTCATCCTCGGTCGCAACCGCCTTGCCGATAACGTAAGACGAGCCGGAACCGGAGAAGAAATCGTGGTTTTCGTCTGCATTCGGTGAAAGAGCAGACAGGATCGCCGGATTGACCTTGCACGCCTCCGCCGGAAAGAGTGCCTCATAGCCAAGGTTCATGAGGGCCTTGTTGGCGTTGTAGTGCAGGAACTTCTTGACGTCTTCGGTCAGGCCAACGCCGTCGTAGAGCGCTTCCGTGTAACGAACCTCATTGTCGTAAAGTTCCAGCAGAAGCTCAAAAGCAAAATCCTTGATCGTCTGCTTCTGCTCTTCGTTCAGTCGCTCCAGTCCGCGCTGGAATTTATAACCAATGTAATAGCCATGCACGGCTTCATCCCGAATGATAAGCCGGATAAGATCGGCCGTATTCGTCAGTTTTGCCCGGCTCGACCAGTACATGGGCAGATAAAAGCCAGAATAGAACAAAAAGCTTTCCAGAAAGACGCTGGCGATCTTCTTTTTCAGCGGATCATCCGCGCGATACTGGTCCAGGATCAGCACAGACTTGCGCTGTAGAAACTCGTTTTCCTCCGACCAACGATAGGCATCATCAACATCCGGCGTCAGGCACAGCGTCGAGAAAATCGACGAATAAGAGCGCGCGTGAACCGCTTCCATGAAGGAGATGTTGGACAGCACCGCCTCTTCATGCGGCGTCACGGCATCATCCATCAGCTTCACGGCACCGACCGCGTTCTGGATCGTATCGAGCAGCGTCAGTCCGGTGAAAACGCGGATCGTCAGCTGCTTTTCCTGCGGTTTCAGCGTCTCCCATGACTGAATGTCATTGGAAAGCGGTACTTTCTCCGGCAGCCAGAAATTGCCGGTCAGACGATTCCAGACCTCAAGGTCTTTCTCATCTTCGATCCGGTTCCAGTTGATGGCGCGCACGGCTGCAGGCTTCGGGTTCTTGGTCTTCACTTGAATATTCATGGTCATCACCAGTGGTCAGAGGGCGCAGGAAACGCAGCCCTGCACTTCCGTGCCGGAAAGCGCCATCTGGCGCAGGCGGATGTAATAGATAGTCTTGATACCCTTCTTCCACGCGTAAATCTGCGCACGGTTGATGTCGCGGGTGGTTGCCGTATCGCGGAAGAACAATGTCAGAGACAGGCCCTGATCGACGTGCTGCGTCGCCGCCGCGTAAGTGTCGATGATCTTTTCCGGCCCGATCTCATAAGCATCCTGATAGTAGTCGAGATTGTCATTGGTCATGAAAGCTGCCGGATAGTAGACGCGGCCGATCTTTCCTTCCTTGCGTATCTCGATCTTCGACACAATCGGATGAATCGATGACGTCGAATGATTGATGTAGGAGATCGAACCTGTTGGCGGCACGGCCTGAAGGTTCTGGTTATAAAGCCCGCCCTCCATCACCGCGTTTTTCAGGTCGCGCCAGTCGTCCTGCGACGGGATCACAATGCCAGCCTTTTCGAAGATTTCACGAACCTTTTCCGTCGCCGGTTCCCAAAGCTGCTCGGTATATTTATCGAAATATTCACCCGACGCATATTTGGATTTCTCGAAACCCTTGAACGATTTCCCCGTTTCCACCGCAATCAGGTTCGATGCGCGGATCGCGTGATAGGTCACCGTATAGAAATAGATATTCGTGAAATCGACACCTTCATCGGAACCGTAGTAAATCCGCTCGCGGGCGAGATAACCATGCAAATTCATCTGGCCGAGACCGATAGCATGGCTTTCATCATTCCCTCGGGCGACTGACGGCACGGAACCGATATGGCTCATATCGGAAACTGCAGTCAGGGCGCGGATGGAGGTCTCGATGGTCTTGCCGAAATCTGACGAGTCCATCGCCGATGCAATGTTGAGCGAACCCAGATTGCACGAAATATCCTTGCCGAGATAATCATAGGAAAGGTCTTCGCCGAAGATGCTCGCCTCACTCACCTGCAGGATTTCCGAACAGAGATTGCTCATGGTGATGCGCCCGTCGATCGGATTGGCGCGATTCACCGTGTCCTCGAACATGATGTAGGGATAACCGGACTCGAACTGGATTTCCGCCAGCACCTGAAAGAACTCGCGTGCATTGATCTTCTTCTTGGCAATACGCGCATCGTCGACCATTTCCCGATATTTTTCGGTAACCGAAATCTCGGTCAGTGGTGCGCCGTAAACCCGCTCCACATCGTAGGGCGAGAAGAGGTACATATCCTCGTTGTTCTTCGCGAGTTCGAAGGTAATGTCTGGAATGACCACACCAAGCGACAAGGTTTTAATGCGGATTTTCTCGTCCGCGTTTTCGCGCTTCGTATCCAGAAAACGCATGATATCCGGGTGGTGTGCGTGCAGATAGACAGCGCCAGCGCCTTGCCGCGCGCCAAGCTGATTGGCGTAGGAAAAGGAATCCTCAAGAAGCTTCATCACCGGAATGATGCCGGACGACTGGTTCTGGATTTGCTTGATAGGGGCGCCCGCCTCGCGAATATTGGTGAGGCTCAGGGCCACCCCGCCGCCCCGCTTCGACAATTGCAGAGCCGAGTTGATGGAGCGGCCGATGGACTCCATATTGTCCTCAACGCGCAGCAGAAAACACGAGACGAGCTCGCCGCGCTGTTTCTTTCCCGCATTAAGGAATGTAGGCGTCGCAGGCTGGTAGCGGCCTGAAATGATCTCATCAACGAGATCGCGCGCAAGCTGCTCATTACCGCGCGCCAGCGCCAGCGCCACCATACAGACGCGATCCTCATAACGCTCCAGATAGCGCTTTCCGTCGAAGGTCTTCAGCGTATAGCTGGTGTAATATTTGAATGCGCCGAGAAAGGTCGGAAACCGGAATTTCTTCGCATAGGCTTCGTCGAAAAGATCACGCACGAAATTGAAGGAATACTGGTCCAGTACTTCCTGTTCGTAATAGCCTTCGGCTACCAGATAATCGAGCTTTTCCCGCAAGTTATGGAAAAAGACTGTGTTCTGGTTCACGTGCTGAAGGAAATACTGGCGTGCAGCCTGCCGGTCGCGATCAAGCTGGATTTTTCCCTCGTCATCGTAAAGGTTCAGCATCGCGTTGAGCGCGTGATAATCCAGCCCGTCCGAGGATTTTGCCGATTTGTTGCTGTTGGAAGTCGCCGCTTGAGGCGCATCCTGCGCCACTGGCCGTACCTCGCGCTCTCGGATCAGGGTCGTGTCTGCCGTGTCCAAAATCGTTCCATCCCGTTTTTGACATTGCCAATGTCCTCATCGGTTCCCAGAAGCTCGAAGCGGTAGAGATAGGGAACCTGACATTTGGCAGAGATAATGTTACCGGCGATACAGAAAGCCTCGCCGAAATTGCTATTTCCCGCGGCAATCACGCCGCGGATGAAAGAGCGGTTGGTCTCATCGTTGAGGAAGCGGATCACAGGCTTTGGGACAGCGCCCTTAGAGCCGCCGCCACCATATGTGGGCGTCACGAGCACGAATGGCTCGCGCACCTGCAATCCGCCTGAACCGTCCATCGGGATACGGTTCGACCGCATTCCAAGCCGCTCGACAAACCGGTGCGTATTTTCCGACCGGCTGGAGAAATAGACGATCAGGCTCATGTGACCGCAGCCCTCAGGCGAGCGCGCTGATCATGTCCGGCCGGAAGCCCGCCCAATGGGATTCACCTGCCACAACCACCGGCACCTGGCGATAACCCATGCCCTGAACGAGATGGAAAGCATCGGCATCGGCAGAGATATCGATGACCTCATATTCGATGCCCTGGCGGTCGAGGGCGCGTGTGGTGGCGGTGCACTGAACGCAGGCGGGCTTGCTGTAAACGGTGACGTTCATTTTTTCCTCACTGGAGCATGTCTCCCAAAAGTGGGAACCGGTTTTGGGGTCAAGACATGCATAAAAACAAAGAGATAGAGCATTTCCAACGGTTCGGTTTAAACTGGAATACTCTCGATAGGAGACGCAAAGAGCCGTTCGCGCATCGCAAGATGCGCGTCGAAAGACATGAGAAACGGGATCGGCCGGCCGCAACAACAAGCAGCCTGACCGCAACAAACTATGCCTCGAAGGGAGGACCGGAACCGAAACTGAATATACTGGACATGGACTTCACCCCGAAGCTATGAGCGGGAAGTTCGGGGCAGCAATCTGCAAGGCAATAGTTTGCCACACATAATTGCGCGCCAACCGGACACCCCGCCCGTGGACGTACTCGTTCAAGGCAGGTCTCCTGGCTCACGGATCAACGTCCTGTCCGCCTTCCCAGCCAAAGCCAGTGACGTGATGAACAGAACTCTCCGCTTACAGTTGCGGGGGCAGCTCCGGCATTGTCCCATCCATCATGAATGAAACGCACCGGATTCCCGTCTTAGCTTTCGACCCAACGAATCGAAAGAACCTAGAACACTATATATAGTAGTCGAAGTTAAAAAGCCGTCAACGGATAGTTGGCGGCAAAACGTAAAATTGGCGGGCCATTCTGGCAGCCCTGTGAATAGCAGGGATTATCGCTGTTTATTTTGGGGGTTTGATCGGCTTTGGCCTGAATTCCGGCTTGATTGCCTTGAGGGCCATGCGATCCACCAGCGCGGGAGCGACAAGTTTCAACCAGCGCCCGAATCGCATCTGGCGCGTCATCAACACTTCACGCTTGCGTGCCTGCACACCTTCCAGCATCAGTCGTACGGCTTCTTCGACCGGCATCATGTCATCTTCACGGACACCGCTCGTTCCAAGAGCGCCACCGCTTGCACTATAGCCCACTTTTCGAATGTCGGTTTTGACGACGCCCGGATAGACGATGGTAACCGATATCCCGCTTGGTTCCAGTTCTGCACGAAGCGCCTCGCAGAAACCCGAAAGAGCGAACTTCGTTCCGCTATAGGCCGTACGTCCCGGCACGCCGATCAATCCGGCAACAGATGAGACAGCCACGATCCGTCCCTTGCTGGCGGCAAGATGCGGAAGTGCGGCATGAATGGGCCAGACGCTACCCCAGTAATTCAACTCCATCAGATCATGCATCCAGTTGAGATCCTCCGGCGTGATTTCGGCAAAATTGGCGTGGGCCGACATGCCGGCATTTACGATCAACGTGTCGATGCGACCGAAAGCAGAAACAGTCTTATCAATCAAAGCGATGCAGGCTGCACGAACTTTCACATCGGTCGGCACCACCAGCACGGAGCTGCCCAGTTGCCGCAACTCGGCGGCCAGATTTTCCAGCTTTTCCACATTACGCGCAGCGAGCACAAGAGCAGCATTGGCGCGGTCACGCCGGGCAATCTGCCGTGCAGTTTCTGCGCCGATTCCTTCCGATGCTCCCGTTATGATCGTCACATCCATGCGAGGCCCTCCCTGCCTGTCGATCAGATGACAGGCAAGGTACAGGCAGGGCAATCCGTGCGTCTAGTGATTTAGACCTTGCGCGATAGCCAGATCGCAGATCAGCGCGATGTATTCCACCTGCCAGACTACCCTCTCGCTCTCTATGCCGGAGGGGGCCGTACTTTATTGCTACGTTAACTGGCAACGACTTCCGGCAACGGTCGGTCAACGATCATCGCATGGTCAAGCACTCGTTGCAGATTGGCGGCATGCCGGAAACTCGGCTCCAGTTCTGCACCATCGGCCACAGCACGCGCAAAGCGCTGATAATTGGTCTCCACCGTACCCGCATCGATATCCCGCCAGACTGGAGCTTCGATGTCCTCGCCGATGGAACCGCGCAGGCTAGAACCAGTGGGTGTGTGCAGGATTTCGAGCGCGCCCTTGTCACCATGGATACGCAGCCGCAGCTCGTTCAGGTGACCTGTCGCCCAGCGGCTGGCATGAATGACACCCAGCGCGCCATTGGCATATTCCGCCATCATGACGAAGCTGTCATTCGCATCGAGCACATATTCACCAATATGGTTGTTCTCGGCCTTCTCGAAAGTCTTGAGGCGAGCCGAGGCTCTTTCCACATCGCTGCCGATGGCATAGCTGGCGAAGTCGAGAATATGAATGCCGACATCGCCCAGAACCCCGTTCGAACCGTGCCGGGTCGAAAGGCGCCAGAGCCATTTGCTCTCGGTCTTCCAGTCCCCCCATGTCTTCGAGACCAACCAGCTTTGCAGATAGGACGCCTCGAAGTGGCGCACCTGGCCGATCTCTCCCGCCATCACCATTTCACGCGCCTTTTGCAGAGGTGCGACATTGCGATAGGTCAGGTTGACCATGTTGATGACGTTGGCCTGCTCGGCCGCATCCGCCATTTCAGCGGCTTTTTCATAGCTTTCTGCAAGTGGTTTCTCGCAGAAGACATGCTTGCCCGCGCCGACCAGCGCAAGAGTGGTCGGATGATGAATGGCATCCGGCGTGACATTGGCAACCGCATCGAAGCGGCCCCATTCCAACGCATCTTCAAGCCGCGTGAAGCGGTTGTGAATGTCGTGGTTTTCCGAAAACGCATCGACACGTTCCGCCGACACGTCGCAGGCCGCGACAACCTCGACGCCCTCAATCGCCTTGAAGGCTTCGGCATGGTTTTTCGCCATGCCGCCAGTACCCAGAATAAGAAGACGCATCATGCACCTCAGCGATAACCGGCTTCACCGGCCTTGTGCAACTTGGGCCCGCGCTCGACAATTGGCTCCAGCGCCTTTTCGACCGGAACATTCGGCGCGGTGTGAATGCCCGTCCATGCCGGTTGCGGATTGTAGGCCCATTTGACCGAGTTGCGCAGAACCGTCTGCACATTCGCGTCGTGATAAGTCGGGTAGGTTTCATGGCCGGGGCGGAAATAAAACACATTGCCCGCACCGCGACGCCAAGTCATGCCGGAGCGGAACACTTCACCACCCGCGAACCACGAAATGAACACGGTTTCCAGCGGTTCCGGCACAGAGAACTGTTCGCCATACATTTCCTCATTCTCAAGCACGAAATTTTCATCCAGCCCCTGCGTGATCGGATGACCGCGATTGACCACCCAGAGCCGCTCGCGCTCACCCGCCTCACGCCATTTGAGCGCGCAGGGCGTGCCCATCAGGCGCTTGAATATCTTGGAGAAATGCCCGGAATGGAGCACGATCAGTCCCATACCTTCGAAAACGCGCTTCGCAACGCGTTCCACAATCTCGTCACTGACGCCACCATGATCCTTGTGACCCCACCAGACGAGCACATCAGTCTTGGCGAGACGGTCTTCGGTCAAGCCATGCTCCGGTTCCTGCAAGGTGGCGGTCGTCGCCTCGATTGCGCTATCCTCGTTCAGCGCCCTGGCGATAGTGTTGTGCATGCCGTCCGGATAAACCGAACGCACGGTTTCATTGATCTGCTCATGAATGTTTTCACCCCAGACGACAGTACGAATAGGCACGGATATTCTCCTTGCTGCGGGCAATCACGGCCCATTTGTCTCATGTATCATCAAGCTTGGGAGGTCAGCGTCAAACGGCGCGGCCCTTTTCATCGAAACGATGAACATTGTCCCCTGCCGGGGAAACCGAGAGTGTCTCGCCTGATTTGCGCACCGCGATGCCGCTTTCGCGGACCACCAGCGGCTCCTCCAGGCCGAGATCGATATAGACATAGGTATCGGAACCGAGGATTTCGGTATGGATCACCTGACCGGTCCAATGGCCTCCTTCGGACACGACGGCGAGGTGTTCAGGACGCAAGCCCACCGTATGCGCGCCAAAAGGCTCACTATATCTGCCGGACAGGAAATTCATCTTCGGTGATCCGATGAACCCGGCGACGAAAAGCGAGTTGGGCTTTTCATAAAGCTCAAGCGGTGTACCGACCTGCTCCACGTGCCCATCGCGCAGCACACAGATACGATCCGCCAGTGTCATCGCCTCCACCTGATCATGCGTCACATAGATCATGGTGGTGTCTTCCATGCTCTGGTGGAGCTTGGCGATCTCAAGCCTTGTAGCCACACGTAGTGCCGCATCGAGGTTGGACAAGGGTTCGTCGAACAGGAAAACCTTCGGGTCGCGCACGATGGCCCGGCCGATGGCCACGCGCTGGCGCTGACCGCCGGAAAGCTGGCGTGGCAGGCGCTCAAGATAGGGCGTCAGCTGCAGCATTTCTGCGGCTTTATGAATGCGGCTCTTGCATTCATCCTTGCTCTTGCCCGCAAGCTGCATGCCGAAGGCCATGTTCTCGTAGACTGTCATATGCGGATAAAGCGCATAGGACTGGAAGACCATCGCGATGCCGCGCTTCGACGGTGCGAAGCTGTTGACCACCTTGCCATCGATAGAGAGGCTGCCTGACGAGATTTCCTCCAAGCCTGCAATGAGGCGCAGTAGCGTGGACTTTCCGCAACCGGATGGGCCGACGAAGACCATGAACTCGCCGGGCCGGATATCCATATCCACGCCTTTGATGACCTCGAAGTTACCGAAAGACTTGCGCACATCGCGCAACTGAAGTTCTGCCATGGTTGTACCTAACCCTTTACGCCGCCTGCCGTCAGACCAGATACGATCCGCCGCTGGAAGATGAGCACGAGTATGACGAGAGGAACCGTCACGATGACGGAAGCCGCCATGATGTTGCCCCAGGGGATTTCAAACTGACTGCTGCCGGACAGAAGCGCGATAGCCACAGGCACGGTGCGCTGGCTGCCCGAAGAGGTGAAGGTGAGCGCAAACAGGAATTCGTTCCATGCCGAGATGAAAGCAAGTAATCCGGTCGTCACCAGCGCCGGCCACATCAGCGGCATGAAAACCCGCGTGATGATGACCCATGGCGAGGCGCCGTCCACAATGGCCGCTTCCTCGATCTCGACCGGCAGGTCACGCATGAAGGTGGTGAGAACCCAAACCGTGAAGGGTAGCGTGAAGATCATATAGGAGAAGATCAGCGCCAGCGGTGTGTTGAAGATACCGAAAAAACGGATCAGCTCGAACAGCCCCGCCAGAACGGCGATCTGCGGAAACATGGACACTGAAAGAATGGTGAGCAGTAACAGTCCGCGACCACGAAAATTCACACGCGCCAGCGCATAGGCCGCCGTCACCGCCAGCAACAGCGAGATCGCCACCACGACGGTCGCCACCAGCAACGAATTGCCGAGACTGCGAAGGAAGCTGCCCTGTGTGAGAACACCGGCATAATTTTCAAGTGAGAAACTGCTTGGCCAGTAATCGACCTGAAAAAGCGCCGTCCCGGATTTGAGGCTGGTAATGATCGCATAATAGAAGGGGAACACCGCGATCAAAATGATGAGCGCCACCAGCAGGTAGAAGCCGAGGGTTTTCACATAATGCATCATGCTATTCCCCCCTGCTGCCAATATTGACGCGCCCGAAGAACATGTAGAGCACGGTGATGGCCGCGATGATGAGGAACAGCATCGTGGATGCCGCCGCACCATAGGCGAATTTGTCGAAATCGAAGAGATTTTCGCGGGCGAAAACCGACATGGTCTTGGTTTGCGCATTATTCGGCGTCAGCACATAGATCAGGTCGAAGATGCGCAACGCATCCAGCATACGGAAGATGATCGCCACCATCAGCGCCGGACGGATTAACGGCAGCGTCACCCGCCAGAACACCTTGACCGGATGCACGCCATCGATCTTCGCCGCCTCGTAAATGTCGGATGGCACCATTTGCAGACCGGCCAGAATAAGCAGCGCCATGAAGGGCGTCGTTTTCCAGACATCGACGATCAGGATCGCAATCATCGCTGTGTCGGGATTGGCCGTCCAGGCGATCTTCTGGCTGATGAGGCCGAGATTAAGCAGGATATGATTGAGGATGCCAAACTGGTCATTGAGCATCCAGCCCCACATCTTGGCCGAGACGATGGTGGGGATCGCCCACGGGATCAAAATTGCGGCGCGTACCAGACCACGACCAGGGAAATTAGCATTGAGCACCAGCGCCACAATCAAGCCGAATATGGTTTCCAGACTGACCGAAAGCAGCGTGAACTTGACGGTGTTCCAGACGGCGCCCCACCAGGCGGGGTCGGCCAGAAGACCGCGATAGACGGTGCGCCCGCTCTTGAGCGTCACCCACGACAGATAGTTGTTGAAGCCGACAAATTCAGCGGTGCCCAGGCTCGTCAGCGATGCATTGGTGAAACTGAAATAGATGGTCCGTAGCAGCGGCCAGCCAGCCACCAGCGCCAGCACTATCAGCGAGGGTGCGAGAAACACCCATGCCGACCGGATACGCTGCGCGCGCAGATCGGAGTGAAGCCGCGTCCGCAGGCTCCTCGGCGCATCAAGGGAAGTCTCCGTCATGATCCTGCTCCGGGTCATCAGCTGAGAAAGGCGTTCGGGTTGCCCGATAGGGGGCTTGGGAGGACAACCCGAACGCGGCTTGATCGGTCCCTACCAGCCGGAGCCTTCCAGCTCAGTCAGCTCGACCTCAAGCATTTCCAGATTCTCCGCAGCCGTACCGTTGCCCGAGAGCGTCTTGTGCACGGCAGTCCAGAACTTTGACGAGACTTCGTTATATTTCACCTTCGTCGCAGCCGATGGGCGCGGCACGGCATTCTGGAAGATAGGCTTCCAATTGGCCATGAAAGGCTGCGCTGCAATGACATCCTTGTCATCATAAAGCGTTTGAATGGTTGGCAGACGCGAAATTTCGACGGCCTGCACCTTTTGCACTTCCGGCGATGCGAGATATTTGACCAACGCGATGGCCGCATCCTGCTTGGTGGAATATTTTGAAACGGCAAGGTTCCAGCCGCCGAGCGTTGAGGATGGCGCATCGCCCTCTGCACCGGCAGGCAGTGGCGCGACGTCGAACTTGCCTTTCACGCCGCTATCGGCACTGTTGCCGAGCGCATAAGCATAGGGCCAGTTGCGCATGAAGACGGCATTGCCAGTCTGCCAGACGCCGCGCGATTCCTCTTCCTGATAAGCAAGCGCGCCCTGTGGCGAAATCGAACCGATCCAGCCCTTGGCGCGATCGATCGCCGCTGCTGCCTTTTCATTGTTGATGGAGATCGTACCGTCGGCTTCAACTATCTGGCCGCCTCCGGACGACTTCACCCATTCAAGCGCATTACAGGTCAGGCCCTCATAGGCATTGCCCTGAAACACAAAGCCCCAGAGATCGGACTTTCCCTCGGCCCGTTCCTTGTCCATGATTTCCTTAGCAGTCGCCGTCATCTCATCCCAGGTCTTGGGAACCTGTTTGTTGTATTTTTCGAGGAGATCCTTGCGATAGAAAAGTGCCGGAGCATCAGTATAGAATGGCAGCGCAACCAGCTTTCCGTTCACGGTCTGTGACGCGATAATGGATGGGAAATGCGCGCCCGTGACATCCTTGGTCGCTTCCGTCAAATCGACGAACTGATCGGATAGCTGCGGCGCCCAGACCACGTCCGTCTGGTAGACGTCGATATCGGCGTTACCTGCCGCGAGCCATAGACGATACTGGCTGAACTGCTCGCTGCTCGATGGCGGCATCGAGACGATATTGACCTTGTTGCCGGTATCCTTCTCGAACTTGACGATCTGCTCCTGCAGAAACTTGATGTTATTGCCCGTTGAATTGGCCGCAATGGAAATCTCCACCGCATGGGCGCTTACCGTCGCCAGGCCAAAAGCCGCGCAAGCCGCGAGTATACCTTGGAATGCCTTCATAGTTCCCTCCTCCCATCCATTCTGTAAGCGGTTTGATAAAATCGAAAACGGTTTGGATGACGAAAAGGTTGCAGAGGACCGCATTTCTGTCAAGCAGCAGATTTTGCACGCTATTCCATCTTACACCTCATCACCCAATATATATTGTAAATTCAATATATTACTATTCATAATGGGTATTTCTTAGCGCTTAAGGGGCATGCTTTCTCAAACGTGCCAAAATGAAAATTGAAACAAACTTGAAATCGGTTTGGATTTCGTGCACCCTATATGTTGCAGCAGTTCAAAGAACTCAACCGACCAATTGTTAATCGCAAGGAAGCGGCTATAATCCGCTGCCTTGCCTGCCTGAATAATTCGAAAGCCAAATGAAGCTCCGTGAATTCGCCAAACATCTCGGCCTCTCAGCCACGACCGTCAGCCGGGCGTTGAGCGGCTATCCCGAAGTGGCGGAAAGCACGCGGAAGCGGGTCATGGACGAGGCTGTGCGTCTCGGTTACCGGCCCAATGTCAACGCGGTCAGGCTGGTTACCGGGCGCGCCGGTGCAATCGGCGTGGTGATGGGCCGCAACAGCGAGTTTCACTTCGCCGAGTTCATGCGCGGCATGGCGGAACGGCTCAGTCAGGATGAAGTCGATATTCTCGTCAGCCCGATCGCAAACAACGGCACCGACGACGAAGTGCAACTCTGTCGGCGCCTCGCCACCAGCCACCGTGTCGATGCTATCATCGTGACGTCTCCAAAACCCAATGACGAGCGCATCCGCATGCTACATGAACTGGGAATGCCATTCCTCGTGCATGGGCGCTCTGAAACCGACATTCCTCATGCATGGCTCGACATCGACAATGAAGGCGCGGTTTATCGCTCAACAGCCCATCTGCTTGACCTCGGCCACCGTCGCATCGCGATGATAAACGGTCGCTACGGCTTCACCTTCTCGCTTCACCGCGACGAAGGCTACCGGAAGGCGCTCGAAAGCAAAGGCATTGCCTTCGATCCGGAACTTGTCGAGCACGGCGATTTCACGGATGAAATCGGTTACCGTCTTGCGCGCAAGCTTCTGGAGCGTAATCCGCGCCCGACAGCGTTTGTTGCCGGTTCCATGATGACTGCGCTTGGCATATACCGGGCCGCACGCTCTTTCGGCCTGACCATCGGCAAGGATATCTCCGTCATCGCCCATGATGATGTGATCTCGTTCCTGAGCGCTGACAATATGGTGCCATCCCTGACTGCAACCCGCTCGTCGATGCGAGCAGCGGGAAAACGCTGCGCCGATCTCCTGATGGATATACTCGACGGACGCGCAGCCACCGACATCCATGAATTATGGCCCGTCGAACTGATCCTGAGGGAGTCCGCGACCCGCGTGCCCGAATGGGCTTAGGAATATCCAAAATTTAACGCGATTTGTCAGATTCACGCCACTGGTGTAGATTTGTCGTGCAACGCGGAATTGGTTCAGCACGCAGAAATGCGCCTCCGAAACCAAACCGCGTTGCATGCGGTTTATATCGGAGTAAAAATTGCGCAGTGAACAATCTATTCTTCAAATTTCCATAGCGGTTACTATTCTGGTTGCTGGCTTCGGCGTTGTTTTCGGCCTGTTATCCGGCTCATTTTCTATCGTATTCGATGGCGTTTACATGCTGGCTGATGCTGCGATGAGTGGGCTTGCCCTCCTCGTCTCGCGTCTCATCGCCCTTTCTGCCTTGCCGGAACAGCCACGCGGAAAATTGCGTGATCGCTTCACAATGGGCTTCTGGCATCTCGAACCGATGGTACTTGGCCTCAATGGCATGATGCTTACCGGCGTTGCGATCTACGCGCTCATCAATGCAGTCGGCAGCCTGATGGATGGCGGACGCGATCTCGAATTCAGCTACGCGATTTTCTATGCCGTCATTGCCCTGATTGCGTGTCTCGGCATGGCACTCCTTGAAATGCGTGCAAACCGAACCTTGAAATCAGATTTCGTCGCACTTGATGCCAAAGCCTGGATCATGTCCGGCGGCATAACCGCGGCACTTCTGATCGCCTTTTCAGTCGGCTATGCCATTGAGGGAACAGAACTCGGCTGGCTGACGCCTTATATCGATCCGGCAGTTCTGGCAGTCGTTTGTCTTGTCATCATTCCCATGCCCATCGGCACAATCAAACAGGCTCTGGCCGATATATTCCTGGTCACGCCCGTTGATCTCAAGCAGCATGTCGATACGGTTGCTGGAGAGTTCGTCAAGCGCAACGGCTTTCTGTCCTACCGCGCTTATGTCGCCAAGGTCGGTCGCGGCAAGCAGATCGAACTCTATTTCATCGTACCGCCCGACCTTCCGCCACGAAAGCTCGAGGAATGGGATGCGTTGCGCGACGAAATCGGTGATGCACTCGGCGGCGAAGGACCGGACCGCTGGTTGACCATCGCCTTTACCACAGATGTGGAGTGGGCCGTCTGATCTGAAGGGCTTGTTACTCGTTCGTCAGCGACAATTGTCGGCGCAGCCGCATGGTGCGGCTGTCGCCAGGCTGACGGGGCAGCCGGTTGAAAGCATTCAGGTAATTGGTCTTGGTGCGCATGATGTGCGCCTCCAGTATTTCCCGCAATTCCTTCGGCTTGTCGGCATCGGCCAGCTCGATGATCGCGGCATGGTCGGCGAAGGACCGCGCAGGCTCGCCCTCCGCACCGATGGCAAGATGCGTCCGCAACGCCGCAACACGCCCAAGAATACTGTCATAGGCACGGGCGAGATAACGGTTACCGCAGACACGGAAGAAAGCCAGATGGAACTCGGTGTCGCAACGCCCATAGGCGCGCAGATCGTCTTCATCTATCGCTGCACGCATGAGGTCGTACTGCTTTTTCAATTGAGAGACGAGCTTCTTGCGATTGCCGATCAGCGCCAGCCGCATGGCCTGATCTTCCAGCCCGACGCGAAAATCACATAGTTCGGCTATATCTTCCTGCGTTGGCGTAAAAACATAGGTGCCGGACTTTGGAACGATGTGAACCAGTTCCTGCATCTGCAGGATGTTGAGCGCCTCGCGTACCGGCGTGCGACTGACATCGAAGGCCGCAGCGAGCATGTCCTCGGAGAGGTTCTCTCCGAATTGAAACTCAGCATCGACAATCGCACCGCGAATACGTTCGGCGATGCTGCTTGCCAGCGACTTCTTGCCCTTGCCTCGAATCTCTCTCATGTCCGAATCTTACAGACGCCTTATTGCGACGTATAGAGCGGTTGAAACCGCATTCAAATTGCACTCGTCAACGATAACGGGCCCAGTCGAAGACCGGGCCCGTCATTCTGATTAGTCCCGTTTGGCCTTGAGACTCATGCAGAGGAAGAATCCAAGGATCGGGAAGATGGACAGGGCCAGCAGCGACAACGAGAAGCTGTCAGTGGTGGATTTGACCCATCCGACCAGATACGGTCCGGTAAAACCGCCAAGCTGCGCGAAGCCGTTGATGGCCGCAAGTCCGCCAGCGGCAGCAGCGCCGGACAGGAACTGTGTCGGCAGCGTCCAGAACACGCCGAGATAGGACCACAGGAAAAACGCGCAGACCGACAGGAGCACGAGGCTCATGATCGGCGACGGAGCCAGCGCGCTGGCAGCAAGGAAGATACCGCCGAACAGGCCGGCAATCGCCGTGTGAATCTTGCGCTCACCGGTACGGTCCGAACTGCGTGAAATCACGACAAGTCCGATCGCGGCAAACACGAACGGAATGGCCGAGATCAGTCCAGTCTGTGCCGCAGTGTAGTCGCCAAGGCTCTTTACGATTTGCGGCAGCCACATGATGACGCCGTAAACAGCGATACCGTTGAACATATAGACCAGCGTCAGAAGCCAGACGCGGTAATCGCTGAACACTTCTTTCAGCGAATGACGGGTATCGACCTGCTTGCCCTGATTTTCCTTGGCAAGTTCGGCCATCAACCATGCGCGTTCTTCCGCTGTCAGCCAGCGCTGGTCCTTTTCAGGACTGTCGACCAGATAGAAGAAGGTCGCGACGCCGAGGAGCACGGCGGGAATTCCTTCGAGAATGAACATCGCCTGCCAGCCGTGCAGACCGAAAAGCCCCTCGCCCGCATCCATCAGCCAGCCGGAGAACGGTGCGCCCACAACGATGGAAAGCACGGTAGCCGTCATGAACAGGGCCGTTGCGCGGCCACGTTCCTTGGCCGGGAACCAATAGGTGAGATAAAGCAGAACGCCTGGTGCAAAACCGGCTTCTGCGACACCCAGCAGAAAGCGCAGGATGTAGAACGAAACCGGGCCCTGCACGAAAGCCATGGCGCAAGACACAAGCCCCCACGTGACCATGATGCGCGCAATCCAGACGCGCGAGCCAAGCTTGTGCAGCATCATGTTGCTCGGTACTTCGAACAGCATGTAGCCAATGAAGAAAATGCCCGCACCAACGCCGAACATATAAGGCGTCAGACCGATATCATTGTTCATGTGAAGCGCGGCATAGCCTATATTCACACGGTCGAGATAGTTGACGATGAAGCAGATAAAGCAGAACAGAACGATCCGCAGATTGAGCTTGCGAATGGTGCTGTCGCGCAGGTCGGGCGTTGCGCCGACCGCACTCAGAGTGGAATTGACCACGATGTCCTCCCAGGTCTCCGCTCACATTCCAGCATGAGCGGCATGCAATAATCGTTGCGGGAGCTGACACGTGATGATGCGCTCTCCCGTTCAGAGCTTTATCTGCGGAAACGGAGCCGGGGCCATTCCGGCATGTTTCCAGCAGACAGGCAATCCCGATCACGGACAGGCCATTGGCACAGATCCGGCCGTTATCGTCTCACTCCCATTGCAATGATTAGCGTGCAAACAGCAACTTTACAAGTAGCATACAAAATCTTGTACCCTAGATTGACAGAGGAGCCGGTCCATGGCTTTTAAAGCTACCGTTGCCGAAAGGTTGAGTCCGCGGATTCTCTTCGGCGACCCGTGGGCGCAAAGCGACGCCTTTCTTCGAGGAGGAAGATTTCATGACGACGAATCCAACAGCCTTTCCGGCCGATTTTTTTGCGGACCGGGTGGTGCTCATTACCGGCGGCGCATCAGGCATTGGCAAAGCCGTTGCCGAAAAGCTCATCGCGTTCAAGGCCAGGGTCGTGCTTTGGGATGTGAACGGCGCTCGCCTGCAGGAAATGGCGGACAAACATGGCGAGCAGGTTCTGACGGCCATTGTGGATGTCTCCGACAAGGCCGCCGTTGATCGCGCGGCGCACGATATCACCACGAAATGGGGTGGCATCGACCACCTGGTCAACAATGCGGGCATTATCGGCCAGCGCATGACCGTGAAGGAATTCGATGCCGATGAGCTGGACCGCGTGCTGGCCGTCAATCTGAAAAGCGTATTCTACGTTTCCAGCGCTTTCCTCAACAATCAGGGCAAGAAGCCGAATAAATCGGTTGTCGGCCTGTCCTCCATCGCCGCTCGTACTGGCGGCATGGTCGGTAATATCGCCTATGCAACGACCAAAGGAGCAATCGCTTCCTACACCTACGCGCTTGCCAAGGAGCTCGCGCCGGAAATTCGCGTCAATGCACTGGCGCCCGGCGTGATCGACACGGAAATCCAGAAGGATGTTTTTGCCGATCCTGCCAATATCGCCAAAATGGCTGACCTCATTCCATTGAAGCGGCTTGGAACTGCCGATGAAGTTGCAGACGCGGCCATCTGGCTGCTGTCGCCGGGAGCGGCCTATATTACAGGCGTCGTGCTTGACGTTTCGGGCGGGCGATAAGGAGACGACGATGACGCAGGCAAAGGCCCTGAAAAACCTCATCGAAACCGGTCGCATCATTCAGGCGCCGGGTGCACCCGATCCGCTGACCGCCCGCCTTGTGCAGCAGGCAGGGTTTCCGGCCATCTACATGACCGGGTTCGGTGCGACGGCAAGCCGCCTCGGCACGCCCGATCTGGGTCTCCTCACGCAGACCGAAATGACAACCCATGCGCGGGATATGACCCGCGTGGTGGATATTCCGGTCATCGCCGATGCCGATACTGGTTACGGCGGCCCGGCCAATATCGTGCGCACGGTGGAGGAATATATCCAGTCCGGCGTCGCTGCCATTCATCTGGAAGACCAGATGGCGCCGAAACGCTGCGGCCAGCTTGCCGGTATCCGGCTGATCCCGGCAGAAGAAAATGTGCGTCGCCTCAAATGCGCGATTGCGGCGCGCGCCGACAAGGACTTGCTCCTGATCGCCCGCACCGACGCCATGCCTGCGGCTGGAGCGGAAGAAGCGATCCGTCGCGCGAAAATGTATCAGGATACGGGTGTCGATCTTGTCTTTGTCGATGGCATCAAGACTATTGCGGAAGTCGAAGCCGTCGCCCGCCAGGTCGAAGGACCGAAGGTCGTCAGCATTGTCGACGGCAACGAAACCGTGGCTTTGACAGCTACCGACCTCGAACAGATGGGCTTCAACGTCGTATTCTATGCGCTTTCAACGCTGTTCTCGGCGGTCAAGGCAGTGAGCGATACGCTGTCAGTTCTCAAGCGTGACGGTACGCCGAAAGCCCGCGCCAGCGATATGATTACGTATCAGCAATATTGCGACATCGTGGATCTGAAAAAGTTTCAGGATCTCGATGAGGAATATGGCTGGTCATAATCGGACTAGCCGAGGCAGGCGGCGACGCCTGCCTTTTCAGGCACTAAGCTTCTTCGCCTGAATGCGCGGCGATGCTCTTTCGACCGTGATTTCATAATGGTCGCCTTGCGTTACCTCAGCGATACGGCTTGGACGAAACGCAACTGCATTGATGCCGCCTTCGTGGCGCAAACTGTCGAACAGAATTCCGAACTCGCCGCCCTTGCGCATTTCTTCGCCGAACTTCTGTGAAGCGGCGTAATCTGTCGGATCATAGACGGCAGGTAATGTTGCCTGCTCGCCGCATATATCGACGAAATCCTCTTCCAGCTTCGCCGCATAGACCCGAAATGTACGGGCCAGACCGTCCTGCTGCGTCGCAACGGTTTCGCGACGCATGTGGTGCGCAACCTCGACGACGGACGTGGTCAACCGCGCCGCCGCATACCAGGCGCCAAGCTCAGGACCGTTGAAGCGCATGCCGCCCGGCGCCACATGCAGAAACGTCGCCATGACGATGCTGGAATTGGGCCTGCCGAACACCCATTCCTCGTGTGGAAGACGCTGCAATCGTTCACTCAGAAGACGATCGTTCGTCCAGCCTGCCAGTTCCATCACCGCTTCCAGATCGGCAGCGGTAGCAACGGTATCAAAAAGACCTATCGGCGGAAAACGCGACGGGATCAGACGATAGCTTGGTTGTGGAGCAGGATTGCGCCTCACGAGAACACCACGTCTTCATCCCGATAAGGCCGGAACGCGCGATCCAGTTCGTTCGGCTCCATGTAAAGTCCGCCACGCGCCGCATCCAGAAACCGGCGAACCGTCAGCAAGCCATCCTGCAAACCGCTCGTTATCAGGCTCAACGGCGGATGACCACCGAAGACGCCGGACTGATTGGGCGTATGCAGCCAGCGGATACCAGCTTTCTCATCTGGATAAAGCACGCCCAGCGCCTGATGAATGCCCAGCACAGCGGACAAGCGCATCAACACGTCCACATCCAGCGTGATTTCGCGATGCTCGCGCACCGCCTTCACCCAATTGTAATAGGTTGATCTTGAAGGCAGTCCCAGCACCATAAGCCGCTGCTGCTCGTCCAGCCCCCAGAGATCGGCAATAGCAAGAAAGGTGCGCAGGCCCGGTCCGCTCAACCGCTTGCGCGAATGCGGAGAAAAGCGGGCCGCATCGAGAATATCCGGTCCCTTGCCTATCATTGACTTCAACACCGCATTGCTTCTGGCCATGATTGCCTCCGATCATCCAGATCAGAATATAGTCCAAATTTGGACTTTTGCAACCTGACGGTGTTTCAGCCGGTAAGACACGCTTTATTCGGCGGCGATAAGAGGCGTTTCGGCAGCCACATCCGGCATTGTATCGAAATGGACCGGACGCAGCGAGACATAGCCGTTGCGGATGTCCAGCACATGCGAATAGACGCTCTGGCCGTTTTCGAGCTGCGGCAGCTTGTCCTCATGCATGATGCTGATGACGATAGCTTGCGGGCAGCGTATCTTCAGCGCCTCATGGAAACGCATCTTGGAAGCCGGATCGAGGGCGCCGGTTGCCTCGTCGAGGAAAATGACCGACGGCTTGTGCAAGAGAATACGCGCCAGCACGATCTTCTGCTTCTGGCCTCCGGAAAGAACCATGTCCCAAGGCGTGCCATCGGCATCGGCGTCATTCATGCGCTCGATGAATTCGCCCAACCCCGCCTCGTGCAGCACAGCAGCAACAGCCAAGTCACTGAACAGGTTCTCATCGGCGGGCAGGCTGACAAGCTGCTTCAAGGAGACGGAGGGGAACTTGGCCTCCTGGGTCGCATAAAACGAGGTGGCATTCTGCGGATAGATGATATCGCCGGTGCCATATGGCCACAGGCCATTCAGCGCCTTTACGAAGGAAGTTTTGCCCGAACCGGATTCACCGCGCATATAGACCCAGTCGCCTGAACGAATATTGATCACGCCAGAGCGCAGGAACGCTGCTTCGCTGTCCGCTCCCTGCATGAGGGTGAGATTGCGTACCGACAGGCCGAAACGCGGATGCTGTTCGGCAAAAGCGAAGCGATTGATACCGGAGCGGCTGTAAAATTCCGTCGGATTCTGAACATTCTCGATGGCCTGCGCGAGGCCGATCACGCGGCCCGCATTGGCGCGCAGATTGGCAATTGCCGGCATGACCTGAATAAACCACGAGCAATCATTGATCATCGCAGCGACGAGTTCCGCGCCCGTCACATAGTTACGGAAACTGACGGAGCCGCTCATATAAGGCAGAAGGCCCGGAATATAGGCAACGATACGGTTGGAGAGAAAGCCATAGGCCTGCGAGAAGGCGAGATAGGCAGCATCGAAACGGTTAAGCCGGTTCCATGTGCCATCGACATCCTTGTAAAGACGGTCATTGACCGACCGCTGGACGGCCTCGCCACCGGATGCAGAAATCTGGAAACTGCGACGCAGCAGCGTCGTCCATTCGCCACGATAGGAACCTTCGGCCTTCTGGATGCCGAGATTGAGGCGCTCCAGACGCTTGCCGATCTTGATCGCGACCAGCGTTCCGAGCGGGACATAGATCACGATTGCAGCAAAGGCCAGAACGGCGCTGCCATAGCTTCCGAGGAAATCCAGTCCCTCTACGTGGGTGGACATTTCAATCAGCTTCTGGCCAATGAAGAAAGCAGACAGGAACACACCAACAATGCCCATGACGAGGCCAATGGCGCCGCCGGTCATGCCCTTGATCGATTCCTGCAGGCGCTGATCGATATTGTCCGGCTGATCCTTGCCCCTGCCCTGTTGCAGATGGAAATGCGTATGCTTGCCGTTCAAAAGCGCAGTGGAGAACTGGTCGTTCAGCCATTTGCGCCATTTACGGTGCAGCGTGGTGGACAGGAAATGGCGGGAACCGACCAGCATCACGTCCTTTGCCAGCATCAGCAGAACAAGAATGCCTGCATTGGCGGCAATGGTCATGAGGGGATGCTGAACAGGCGCAGTGTTGACGTTAACAATAGAATTCATCAGCAGGCCCGAAGCCTCGGCCACCCATACGGTAGTCTTGCTCACGAAGGCCGTCATCAGGAAGATTGCGATGGTGAGAGCCCAGGCTTCCTTCCAGCGGTCGGAAACCCAATAGGCGCGCATCAGCCCCCAGAACGACGTCATGTCAGCCACGGCAGACCTCCCCCTTGCCTGCAAGGATTGCTGTCTGGTCTGCCGGTTTTTGTTCAATCCACACCTCGTTCTGACAACTGGATGATAACGCTTTGTAACATATTGCAACAAACTGTGGTTAACGGAGTGTTAATAGTCAACACAAAAGCGGAGCACTAACCCGTGAACATAGGGGTGCGCATCAGCAACAAGCTGAAATCGTTAGGCTATCGGAAACCTAATTATTTTGGATGAAGCACGTGTTTTGCACCGGAAATTCGACGTTTCCGGGGATCATCGCCGATGATTCGAGCAAATTGGCCCTACTAGGCTGCAAGATAGGTCTGCAAACGCGGCACTACAAAATCAAGGAAAACACGGACCCGCTGCGGCAGTCGCGCACCGCCAAGAAATACGGCGTGTACTTCCTCTATATCGTTTTCGACCGCCTCGGCCAGAACCTCCACCAGTGCGCCGGAAGCGAGGTCGTTCCGTGCGTGATAATCGCCGATCCGAGCGAGCCCCAGTCCCGCGACAGCCATGCGCCGGACCGTTTCCCCATTATTGGCCAGCAGTGAACCGTAGACCGCGCGATCCACGATGCGACCGCTTTCCTTCAGCGGCCAGACAGGTGCTGCACGGCGGAAATTGAAACCGATGCAATTGTGATCGGCAAGGTCGTCTATGGTCAACGGCGTACCGCAACGTTCCAGATAGGCGGGGGCCGCCACGATCTTGCGCCGGGCCGTGCCAAGCTTGCGCGCCATCATGCTGGAATTCGGCAAGGTGCCGATGCGGAAAGCCACGTCGGTGCGATCAAGATAAAGATCAACCAGCTCATCCGACAGGGACAGGTCGATCACGATATTCGGATAGGCCGACAGAAATTCCGGCAACAAAGGCTCCAGCGCCAGCGTGCCCAATGCCACCGATGCATTGACGCGCACGGTGCCGCCCGTGCTCGCAGAACCTTGCGAAAGCTCGCGTTCGACTTCCTCGAAATCGCGCAGCAGCCCCTGACTACGCTCATAATAAATCTGCCCTTCGGTCGTCAGCGACAGGCGGCGGGACGAGCGCTCCAGAAGCCGCACACCAAGCCTTGCTTCGATACGGGATATGAGTTTGCTGATGGTCGAAGGATTCATACGCAGAAGACGGGCTGCTTCGGAGAAACTGCCCGTTTCCACCACCCGCAAAAAGACCTGCATTTCGCCAACGCGATTATCCATCGCCCGCTCCATCTGTGAAACTGTTTCACAGATAATGTGGATTCCGAGCGGATTTTCAAGCCCACGCGATTATCCTATTTCTGCTTCACGAAATCAAACCTGACCGAAAATTGCTTGGTACAGGATCAACAAGATGACGGCCCGAAGCATGAGCCTCCCAAGCTCGCGCTCCCCCGCGAAACGCCGAAGGCCAATCGACAGGAGATAATATGAAAATCGTGAACGCACATGGCGCGGCCATACCCGCGCTCGGCTTCGGCGTTTTCCGCATGACGGACGCGGAAGTGGAAAACGTCATTCCGGCAGCGCTGGAAGCTGGCTTCCGCCATTTCGATACAGCGCAGATCTACCAGAACGAGGCTGCCCTCGGGCGCGCACTGGAAAAGGCAGGCGCGCGACGCGAAGACCTGTTCCTCACCACAAAAGTCTGGGTCGATAATTATAGCCCCGAAAAATTCAGCGCATCCGTCGACGAAAGCCTCGACAAGCTGAAAGTGGATCAGGTCGACCTCCTGCTTCTGCACTGGCCTGCCGACAAGGTGGCTATTGCCGACCAGATTGACATGCTGAACGCTGTGCAAGCGGCAGGCAAGACGCGTTTCATCGGCGTGAGCAATCAGAATGTCGCACAGATGAAAGAGTCCATCCTTCGCAGTGCCGCGCCCATCGTCACCAACCAGATCGAGGTTCATCCCTATCTCGACCAGAATGCCGTAGCAGAGGCCGCAAAGACAGCAGGCCTTGCCATCACCGCCTATTACGGCATGGCTGATGGCGCAGTGCCGCGCGACCCCGTCTTGCAGGCCATTGGCGCCCGATACGGCAAGACTGCCGCTCAGGTCGGTCTGCGCTGGCTGATTGAACGCGGCTTCATCGCCCTTTCCAAGACGGCCAAGCCCGAGCGTGTCGCTGAAAATTTCGACATATTCGACTTTGAGCTCAGTGCTGAAGACATGACGGCGATTTCCAAACTCGCCCGCCCCGATGGACGACTGGTCAGCCCTGAAGGTCTGGCTCCAGTCTGGGACAAATAACGGAGACTATGATGAGCACGATGACGTCTCACGACAGCGCAACGAAGGCGGCCGGTTTCAACTGGCCGCTTCTGGCGCTTGCAATCGGGGCCTTTGGTATTGGCACCACGGAATTTGCACCGATGGGTCTGCTGCCGGTCATTGCCGACGGGGTTGACGTTTCCATCCCGACCGCCGGCCTTCTGGTCAGCGCCTATGCCATCGGCGTGATGGTTGGCGCACCTATCATGACGCTTGCCTTCGGGCGGTTCGGCAAACGCACGGCCCTGATGCTGCTGATGGGCATATTCACGCTCGGCAACATCCTGTCGGCTCTTGCGCCGGATTACTGGACGCTGCTTGCAGCGCGCCTGGTAACGAGCCTCAATCACGGTGCGTTTTTCGGGCTTGGCTCCATTGTTGCAGCCAGCGTCGTGCCGCCTGAAAAGCGGGCAAGCGCCGTTGCCACCATGTTCATGGGTCTGACGATTGCGAATATCGGCGGCGTCCCGGCTGCGACCTGGATTGGCCAGCAGATCGGCTGGCGCATGTCGTTCGCCGGTACTGCTGTTCTGGGTCTGCTCGCCATCGCGGCGCTCTGGCTTTCGCTGCCGCGTGGCGAGGCAGGCAAGATGCCCGACATCCGTCGTGAGCTCGGCGTCCTGATGCGCCCGACCGTGCTTATGTCGCTCGCAACGACCGTCATGGGCGCTGGTGCCATGTTCACACTCTACACCTATGTAGCGCCTGTACTGGCCGACCTTACAAGCGCTTCGGAAGGTTTCGTGACGCTGGCGCTCATTCTTATCGGCGTGGGCTTCACTATCGGCAACGCGCTCGGCGGACGCCTCGCAGACTGGTCGCTCAATGGTGCTACGCGGATATTTCTTGCAGCGCTTGCCATCATCAGTCTGGCACTGCCGTTCCTGCTGGGAAGCCATATCGGTGCGGCAATCGGCCTGCTCGCCTGGGGTGCGGCAGCTTTCGCCATCGTTCCTCCGGTTCAGACCCGCGTGATGCAGGCTGCATCGGAAGCACCGGGGCTGGCATCGTCGATCAATATCGGCGCGTTCAACCTCGGCAATGCGGTGGGCGCGGCCCTTGGCGGCGGCGTCATCAGCGCAGGCTATGGCTATGCAGCCATTCCCGTCGCAGGCGGCCTTCTGGCAGCGGCAGGACTGTTGTTCACACTGTCTCGCCGCCCGAAAACAGCGCTGGCTCCATCAGCCTGCTAATCCAACGTTCTCCTGAAGCGCAGAAGCGCCAGCGACGCAAACAGGAACACGAAGAACATGAGGGCGTTCACTTCTCCGGCAATGTCGGAGAGGTGCGCGCCCTTAAGCATGACGGCACGGACGATCCGCAGAAAATGCGTCAGCGGAAAAATCTCGCCCAGCACCTGCGCCCAATCGGGCATACCCCGAAACGGGAACATGAAACCGGATAACATCAGCGATGGCAGGAAGAAGAAGAAGGTAAGCTGCATGGCCTGCATCTGTGTGCGCGAAGCTGTCGAGATCGTGTAGCCGAGCAGGACCAGCGACAGAACGAAAATCAGAACGCAGGTCAGCAGAAGCGCCAGCGATCCCACAAAAGGCACACCGAACAGAAGCTTGGCCGCGACCAGCACGACCACGACCTGCACGCCGCCGACGACCAGAAATGGCAGAACCTTGCCCAGCATGATTTCGGCAGGCGTGGCAGGCATTGCAAGCAGGTTTTCCATCGTGCCGCGTTCGGTCTCGCGGGTCAGCGCCATGGCTGTCATCATCACCATGGTCATTTGCAGGATGACACCTAGCAGACCGGGAACGATATTATATTGCGACACGCCTTCCGGATTGTAACGCCGATGCACGATGACCTGTAGCTGGCTTCGCGCGGCATCTGCAGCCTCAGCCTGCTTGCCCTGTTCACGCAGAAGCGCCTGACTTGCGACGGTTCCAAGCGTGGAAATGGCACCGCTTGCCACCGACGGATCGGTAGCATCGGCTTCGATCAGAATTTGCGGCTGTTCGCCTGCATCGACACGCCTTGCGAAATCCGACGGGATCGTCACCACGAAGGAAACTGTGCCATTGGCAATCAGTGCCTCGGCTTCCGCCGCACTTTGCACGACATGGTCAAAGCGGTAATAGCCTGTGGTTTCCAGAGCGGAAATCATGGCGCGCGTATAATGATCCTGGCTGGTTACAACCAGTGCGCTCGGCAGGCTCTTCGGATCATTGTTGATGGCAAAGCCGAAGAGCAGCAGTTGCATCAACGGCACGACCAGCATCATGGCGAAGGTGATGCGGTCACGCCGCATCTGGATGAATTCCTTCACCAGCATTGCGCCAAGACGCTCGAACGAGAACCAGCCATTCATTGTTTGCTGCTCCCGGAATTTCTGCCCTTCGACATATTGTCCTGGGCATTGGCCATGAACTGGATGAACACATCCTCTAGGCTGGTTTCACCTGCCTCGACGGTAACGCCCTCACGATGCCTGATCTTTTCCAGAGCTGCCTCAAGCTTCGCCCTGTCGGACCCCACGACGTGCAGTGTCGCACCGAATGGCGCTACCTGCTCGACACCCGGTTCACCCTCCAGTTCGCGCGCCACTTCGCCCAGCGTCGGACCGTTGACGATGAAGGTCGTCAGTCCCGCTTTATCGATGACGTCCCGGACGGTTCCCGTCGCCAATAGCTTGCCATAGGAAATATAGCTGATGCGGTGGCAGCGTTCGGCTTCATCCATGTAATGGGTTGAGACGAGCACAGTCAGCCCGCCATCGGCGAGGCGATGTATCTCGTCCCAGAAGTCGCGCCGTGCCTTCGGATCGACCCCGGCAGTCGGCTCATCCAGCAGCAGAAGCTTTGGCTTGTGCATGATACAGGCCGCCAGTGCCAACCGCTGCTTCCAGCCGCCGGAAAGCGTGCCCGCCAACTGGTCTCCGCGAGAGGTCAGGCCCAGTTCCTCAAGTGTCCGTGCCACATGTTCCTTCACCGGCTTCAACCGGTAGAGACGCGCAACGAATTCAAGGTTTTCGGCAATGGTCAGGTCTTCATAGAATGAAAAACGCTGCGTCATGTAACCGACTTCGCGCTTGATCTTCAGCCCTTCGGTACGAAGATCGAAACCCAGCACCTTCCCTTCGCCTTCGTCGGGCGTCAGCAGCCCGCACATCATGCGGATCGTGGTCGTCTTGCCCGAACCGTTCGGCCCCAGAAAGCCGACAATCTCGCCCTCGGCCACCGACATGCTTACATGATCGACGACCGTAGCGTCACCGAACCGCTTGACGAGACCTTTGACATCGATAGCGTTCGACATTGCCACCTCCGCCTATCGGGCAGCCAGATCGACATCCACGATCTGACCGGGCTGCAGAGGCGATGCGGGATCGACCGGATGCGCCTCGACGAGATAGACAAGCTTCTGGCGCGTTTCAAGCGAGTAGATGACGGGCGGTGTGAACTCGGGATCGGGCGAAACATAGCTCACACGCGCTTGCAGGCCAGGCGCGCAACCATCGCAGCGCACGGACAGCATATCGCCCACCCGCACCGCCGAAAACTTGTCTTCCGGAATATAGACCTTCAGCTTGACCGCACCGTCCGGCAACATGGTCAGCACCGGTGCGGACGGACCCGCAATATCGCCCGGATTACGGATGACATCGGTGATCCGGCCCGGCGCGGGTGCTTCAATCGTTCGCTTGGTCAGATGCCAGCGTGCGGAATCAAGCTGCGCTTCGGCGCTCTTGACGGCATTTTCCGCCGCCTTAATCTCTTCCGGGCGCGCGGGCAAGCGACCAACCGCCAGATTGGCTGTGGCCTGATTGATCGAGGCCTCAGCCACTTCCACCTTGGTGGCCGCATCGTCAAGCTGTGCCTGCGTCATCACCCCGCGTTTCGTCAGGTCCTGCGTACGCAAAAGCGTTCGCCGGGCATCGTCTGCCTGTGCCTTTGCTGTCCTGACGGCCGCATCCAGAACTGCAATTTCATCTGGGCGCTTGCCAACCTGCAAATCCGCCAGTTGCGCGCGGGCCTGCGCCAGCGCCGCGTCGGCCTGCGCAACGGCGATCTTTGCATCCGCATCTTCCGTCTTTGCTATCGGCTTGCCCGGTTCAACGCGATCACCACGCCTGACGGCAACGGACTGAACCTGCGCCACTTCCAGCGGTGCAAGCTGCACGAATTCACCCTCAACATAACCAACAGCAAGAGGCTGCGCGCTGCATGCGGCGAAAAGGTAGGACGCAAAAGGAACCATACAGAGAATGCTCATGCCAACACCTCGCCGTTTTTGGCGGCGTCCTTCGCTGCAAGAATAGCCATGAGATTCTGGCGTGCGATTGCCGCAACAGCCGCCGCCTCTTCCGCACCCATCGTGGACCAGCCCATGCGCCGTTTCACCGCCTCCCGGCCAATGCGGAAATAAACAACCTGCCCAAGCAGGGTGAAGACGAGAAGCCGCGTAGCCTCGCTCTCGGCAGGTTCGCCCGTCGCGACTTCCCAGATGGCGCACAGCCTTTTGTGCGTTGGCTCGAAAACACCGGAATAGATGCGATCGAGCGCCGCCGTCGGATGCGCCAGCTCACGCAAAAGGAACTGGACGATCTCGCCGGATTGCGGTTGTGCGACGATGAAATACGTCATCCGCTCCAGCGCCAGACCAAGCTGCTGACGGGCCGTTTCCTTCGTTTCGGCAGGTGCACTGATCACACCGTGGTGCCCGAGCGCCTGCCCCGCTATGCCCTGTATCGTTTCGACAATATAGTCTGCCGCCGCCAGCCGCAGCCCTTCCTTGCCGCCGAAATGGTAGGCAATGGAACCGATATTCGCCTTGGCCATCCCGGCAATCTCGCGGGTCGATGTGGCGTCAAAGCCCTTCGAACCAAACAGTTGCAAGGCCGCATGGATCAGCGCCATCCGCGTCTGATCGACCGAAGGTGACGGAGGCTCTTGTCCTGCATGTTTCGTTTTGCTCATATCATGATTTAATCAATCGATTGATTAAATGTCAAGCATAACAGAACCCAAAGCGCCGATCTTGGATCAGCACCTTGGATCCTACTGAAAATTATAGACGTCGTTCAGCCTCGTCTTCCAACATGTCGACCGACAGCAATCGGTGTCGGCATCTCGCGGTGTGTGTGAGAAAGCCCCTCCAATACGGCCAGAATTTCGGTCTTCGCAGCGACCGCCTTGCCCGCCTTGCTGTCGACATGAAGCAACATCTGCTCGGCGCTGGCAATCTCCGTATCGCCACGCCGGAGGCTGTGAAAGACATGTGCGCGCTTCTCGTCGAAGGAGAGCAACTGCGTTTCGACATGCAGCGCATCGCCTGCCTTGGCCTCGCCGCGATGCATGATATGGGTTTCGACCGTGTAGTAGCTGTGACCGGATTTCAGATAGGCTTCGTCCACACCGATATGCGCCAGAAACCTGTCCGTCGTCTGGCCAAATACATCAAGATAACGATGCTCGGTCATATGTCCGTTATAGTCGATCCATTCCGGGATGACGCGCGCATCCAGTAGGCGCAATGGACCGGAACCTGCCTTGGAAGAACCCGCAGCCGCATCGAGCCGTGCTGTATAGGCGTTGAGAAGCGCGCCTGCGCCCCAACCCTTGCCATTTTGCTGATGCGCGAGAGCGCGAATGATCGCGACCAGATTTTCGTCACGAATCCGCTCCAGATCGCGAATTGAAAGCCCTTCATTTTGCGCGTCCGACTGGTCCGCGATGCGGTTGATGAGGCTGTCATCGAGATCGGGCACATCTGTCAGCTTCGTCCATGGCCATTGCAACGCAGGCCCGAACTGGGCCAGGAAGTGCCGCATGCCTGCCGGACCACCGGCAATGCGATAGGTCTGGAACAGCCCCATCTGCGCCCAGCGAAGCCCGAACGAATAGCGGATGATATCGTCAATCTGCTCGACCGTGGCGATACCGTCACGCACGAGCCACAATGCCTCGCGCCACAGCGCTTCCAGAAGCCGGTCGCCAACAAAAGCATCGATCTCCTTTTCGAGCACGACCGGCTCCATTCCGGTCTGGCGGTAGAGCGCGGACGCACTTTCGATTGTCGATACGGAAGTCTTGCCTCCCGGCACGAGTTCAACCAGCGGCAACAGGTAAACGGGATTGTAGGGATGCGCGATCAAGAGGCGCTCCGGATGCCGTAACCCAGCCTGCAACTTGCTTGGAAGAAAACCGGAGGTGGACGAGGCGATCAGTGCATCGTCTGCACAAGCGGCTTCAATCTCCGCCAGAACGGCAAGTTTCAGGTCGAGACGCTCGGGCACGCTTTCCTGAACAAGCACCGCGCCTGCCACCGCCTCCGCCAGCGAAGAGGAAAACGACAATTGCCCCTCCTGCGGAAGGCGCACAGTGGTCAGCGCTGCCAGCGCCTTGCGCGCATTATCGAGAATGTGTTCGGTCGTCGCCTTTGCATCGGGCGACGGATCGTAAACAGCAACGTCGAAACCGTTCAGCAGAAAGCGTGCGGCCCAGCCGCTGCCGATGACGCCGCTGCCGATGCAGGCAATCTTGGGAGAATGGCTATTCATGGATTTCACCAACGCTTTGTAAGCTTGAGTTTTTCGCGGACTTCAGCAGGCGTCAGAACCTTCGTTCCCATATTGACGGCGATGGCTTTGGCCCGTTCGACCAGATCGCCATTCGACGCCAGAACGCCCTTGTCGAGCCAGATATTGTCTTCGAGCCCCACACGGATATTGCCACCCGCCAGCACGGCAAGGGCCGCATAAGGCAACTGATTACGGCCAATGGAGAACGCCGAGAAAATCCAGTTATCCGGCAGGTTGTGGAGGATGGATACCAGCGTCGCCAGATCGTCCGGCGCGCCCCATGGAATACCCATGCACAGCTGCACCAGAACCGGGTCATCAAGCAGGCCCTGCTGTTGCAGCCATTGGGCGAGCGGCAGATGGCCGGTGTCGAAAATCTCGATCTCCGGGCGCACGCCAAGCCGCTGTATCTGCCCGGCCATTTCCCTGAGCATGGCGGGCGTGTTGGTCATCACATAATCGCCTTCACCGAAATTCATCGTGCCGCAATCCAGCGTGCAGATTTCCGGCAAGAGTTCAGCAACATGCGCAAGCCGTTCCGTTGCGCCCGCCATATCGGTCTTGGCGGCATCGGGCGGCAGCGGGGCTTCTGCCGACCCAAAGACCAGATCGCCGCCGACACCTGCCGTCAGGTTCAGCACGATATCGACACCAGACGCCCGGATGTGGTCCACAACCTCGCGGAAAAGCTCCAGCTTGCGCGATGGCTCACCCGTTTCCGGATCGCGCACATGAATATGCGCGACAGCGGCACCCGCTTCGGCACTCTCAATGGCCGCATCCGCGATCTGGCGCGGCGTGATCGGCACCTTGTTCGAGCGGTGCGTGGTGGCTCCGGCACCGGTGACGGCGGCGGTGATGAATATTTCGCGGGCGGGCTTTAAAGGCATGATCGTTTCCCTCAATTTTCGCCGAGCTTGACAGGTCGTGAAATGCCGGGATTATCATTTTACGAAATCTATTTGGCGAAGAGCGAAACGTATGATCTTTGAACCCTCCGACGAAGAACTGAGCGTTACCTTGCTGGTCCTGCCGGATTGTTCGCTTATGTCGCTGGCTGCAACGCTGGACCCGATGCGCGGCGCCAACCGCGTGACGGGCCGCTCGCTTTATCGCTGGCAGGTGGTGTCGCCGGATGGCAGCGATCCCGTCACATCCAGCGGCCTCAAAGTTGCGGCCAATGGCCGTTTCGAGGCTGGCGCGCAGGATATTCTTATTATCGTCAGCGCTTTTCACGCGCTGGAACATGCGACGCCGAAGCTTCTCGCCATGCTGCGCCAGGCGGCCAAGCAATCGAAACTCGTCGTGGGTGTGGAAGCCGGGTCATGGGTGCTGGCAAAGGCAGGATTGCTGAACGGACGTAAGGCAACAACGCACTGGGAAGACATGGAAGCATTCTCGCAGCGCTTCCCGGACGTCGAAATGCAATCGGATCGTTGGGTGCGGGATGGAGCTTTTCTGACAACCGGAGGTGCGGCACCGGCGCTTGACATGATGCTGGCGCTCATTCGCGCCCGCCACGGCTATTCCATTGCGCTGGATGTGGCGAGCCTCTACATCTACGACGAGGTGAAACAGGCTTCCGATGCGCAGCCGCTGGTATCCCTTGGCCGTTTGCTTAACCGCGAACCACGACTGGCAGATGCCATAAAAATCATGGAAACCCATATCGACCGCCCGATCCCCGTGTCGAGCATAGCCCGAAGACTTGGGCTTTCAACGCGCAGCCTTGAATTGCTGTTCGCCAATGTGATCGGGCAGTCACCGGGCAATTACTATCTGTCGCTTCGGCTGAAAGCGGCCCGGCGGCTGATCCTCGATACGCATCTCTCCATGGCGGATACAGCGGAACAGACCGGCTTTTCGTCGATCAGTTCGCTGTCGCGCGCCTTCAAGCGGCATTTCGGTCAATCGCCGAGCAAGCTGCGGCAGTAGCGGACGGGTTTCTTACAGACCAAGCCCCGACTTCACCTCCGCGAGCGCGGGCTTGCCGTCGAAAGTGGTCACGCCGTCAAGCCACGCATCAAGCTGCGCCGGGTTGTCCTTGATCCATTTCGTGACGGCGTCCTTGGCTTCCATGCTGTCGTTCAGGATCATGTTCATCATCGTGCTTTCCATCTCCGTGCTGAACTTAAGGTTCGACAGAAAGCGCGAGACATTGGGGCAATCCGCTGCATAGCCCTTGCGGGTCAATGTTTCGACGGTCGCGGCGCCGTCATCCGGTCCGAACAGGTTTTCGCCATTTTCCAGATAGGTGAGCTTATAGCGAATATTCATCGGATGCGGCGTCCACGCGAAAAACACAACGGGCTCATCCTTGCGCACCGCGTTTTGAACCTGCGAAAGCATGGCCTGCTCGCTCGATTCCGCGAGCTGGAAATCCTTCAGGCCAAACTTGTCCTTCTCGACCATCGACTGGATCGTGGCGTTGGCGCTGCTGCCAGCCTCAATACCGTAGATCTTGCCGCCAAGCTGATCCTTGAACTTCGCGATATCAGCGTAGTTCTTGATGCCGAGATCCTTGCCTGTTGCTGCAAGACCAATCTTGGCGCCTTCGAGATTGACGCCAGCCTGCTCGACCTTCTTTCCTTCGATATAGGGTTTGCGCGCTTCTTCCTGAAGCGGCATCCAGTTACCGAGGAAAATATCGATCTGTCCATTTTCCAGAGACTGGAAGGTGACCGGCACGGAAAGAATGGTTGTCTGCGGCTCATACCCGGCTTTTTCAAGCAGCAAAGAAGCGAGCGCTGTCGTCGCAGTAATGTCGGTCCAGCCGACATCGGAGAATTTGGGTGCCTTGCAGTTTGCGCCTTCAGCGGCATGCGCCTGCACGCTGGCAAGGCTGGCGACGCTTGCTGCAAGCAAAAGAACGATGCGTTTCATTATCTTCTCCCCTTTGTTTTTATTGAGAACAACATGATAGGGGAAACAGGAAACGCCTGTTCGCAATATACGCAATCATCTTTGCGTTTTGCGCAACCTTTGACCATTGATCAGTCGGGTCGATTTCTGAAAGCTGCGCAAAACCGGGGCGAAATTTATTTGTCACCGCCATATTGCACGTCGCTGACATGCTCCATCCAGTCGACGACTTTGCCGTCGAGCTGTTCCTGAATGGCTATATGGGTCATGGCATTGCTCGCGGATGCGCCGTGCCAGTGCTTCTCGCCCGGTTCGAACCAGACCACATCGCCGGGCCGGATTTCCTCAATCGGTCCGCCTTCGCGCTGCACAAGACCAAGCCCGGCGGTCACGATCAGGGTCTGGCCAAGCGGATGCGTGTGCCATGCAGTGCGAGCGCCGGGCTCAAACGTCACGGTCGCAGCCGCAGCCCGCCGGGCATTATTGGGAGAAAACAGCGGATCGATACGGACAGTGCCCGTAAACCAGTCGGCAGGCCCTTTCCCCGAAGGATCAGTTCCATTGCGCTTGATATCCATGAGGCGTTTCCTTTCCTGTTCACAACGCAACATAGATCAACTTCTCGGACTGTTCAGCGCCTTTTGGCGGGGTCCCGCTGCAAAATCACGTTATGCCGTTTCTCAAGCTCTGTGTTGACCGCTTCGATTTCCTGCGCCTTGCGCACATCGTCCCAGCCAAGCTCCCGCGCCAGAATATCGGCGATTGCGGCGAGATTGCCGGTCGTCAAGGCCCCGTCGATTGCAAGTGTGGTGCGCCGCAAAACGACGTCCGCCAGATGCACGACAAGCTCGTTGCGTGCGATCCATGCGATTTCCGTCGCGCTGACCGTGTCGGTTTCCGGCAGCATCGCGACCGTTGCTTCTGCTTCCTCCCGGAGGATCGGCAGGGCCGTGCTGCCATAGCGCTTCAACAATGTCTCAACCCGTGCGGCGGACAACTTTGTTTCGGTGGCATATGTCGTCACCCAAGCCTTGCGGGCGCGATCATCGGACGGATAGTCCCTGCCGCCGCCTATAGGGAGGTTTCGCGTTGAAACCTGCCGCGTCTTGTCGAACCGGCCCAGAACCTTGTCGGCCACTTCCTCGGCAAAGCCGCGGAATGTGGTCCACTTGCCGCCAACAAGCGAAATGATCGCGAATGGCCGTTCGTTATCCGGCTCGATGACGGGCGCGGAATGATCGCGACTGATCAAACCCGGTTCGGAAGCATTGGAAGCCGGAAGCGGACGAATGCCGCTGTAAGTGTAGACGATTTGGCTGCGGTCGAATTTGAGCTTCGGCAGCAGCGAACGCAGGCTGTCGATGAAATAGTCGGTTTCAGGATCGTCGCAGCGCACATTGTCGGGATCGTCCGATGGAATATCGGTGGAACCCACCAGCGCCAGACCGTGATAGTCGTAGACAAGGCAGATGCGTCCGTCATCCGCCTCGAAATAGATCATTCGTCCGTTCAGGCTCTTCACCAGTTCGGGGTGATCGACAAGAATATGCGAGCCCTTGGTCCCGCCGATCATCTTGGTCGGCTTGCCAAGCGCAGCATTGACCCGGTCGATCCATGGCCCAGCCGCGTTGATGACCAGCTTCGGCCTCACCGCGAATTTCACACCATCCGGCCCTTCAAAGCCGATAAGGCCGTTCTCGGCGGAAACCAGCGTCGTGAAATTGGCGGCAGCGCTTTTCGGATTGGCGCGCAGCCCGTCGCTGACAAGTTCATAGACCAGACGTTCCGGCTGGCTGACCTTCGCATCATGATAGATGCCGCCCGCCACGATTGCGGGCGTGATATGGGGCATTTCCTTGGTCGCCGTCTCCTTCAGCAGAAAACGGTGACGCGGCATAACGCGCTCGCGCGCACCAAAATAATCGTAAAGCGCCAGACCGATCTTGATCAGCACGGCCCCACGGCTGCGTGGCGCGGTCGTCGAGCCAAATAGGGTACGCAACGCCGCCGTAATACCCTTGGTCCATGAGAAGACAGGAATGAAAGTCGGCAGCGGCTCGACATTGTGCGGCGCATTTTTCAAAAGCAGATTACGTTCCAGTGTGGACTGGGCCACAAGCCCGAACTCACCGGTTTCCAGATATTTGAGGCCGCCATGGATAAGCCGCGACGGCGCAGCACTTGTGCCTGAACCGAAATCCGCCTTGTCGACGATGAGACAGCTCACGCCCTGCTCGCAAAGATCGCGATAGAGGCCCGCTCCGTTGACACCAGCGCCAAGGATGAGCACATCCACGCCCTCGGCTTCCAGTTGTCCGATGCGGCTTTTCATTCCGGCCTTGCCTGCGAAGTCATTCATCTTACTGTCTTTATGTCTGTGGCGCATCGCGCCTTGTCCTTCAATCCGCAAGAGCTTCGATCTTTGGCCAGACCGGCCCAAGCGCAGATGCGATCTCCTTGAAAAGCTGATAGCGCTTTTCATACAGCGCGCTTCGCGCTGCATCCGGTTCATAGGTGCGGCCTATGGCGTCGAGATCGCGCGGGTCGCTGTAGACATTGGCAAAGACACCTGCGCCCTTGCCAGCGCAAAGGGCAGCCCCCCAGGCAGCAGCCTCGTCCGTATCCGTGACGGTAACGGGCATGCCGAGAACATTGGCAAACATCTGCGCGAAAGCCGGGCTACGCGACACGCCGCCGGTGAGGCGCGCAGCGGAGATTGCAAACCCGTCCTTCAGGTGATCGACATGGATGCGATGATTGAAGGCAATGCCTTCCCAGATTGCGCGCAGCATATCGCCCCGATCCTGCCAGCCGCGCAGACCGAAAAACGCACCGCTCGCCATCGCCCCATAGGGCGAGCCGAAGAGATAGGGATGGAACATCGCCGTCGAAGGCTTCGCCAATGCCGTATCGATTTCCGGGCGCAGCATGTCGTGGATGGAACGCCCTGTTTCCTCTGCCTCGCGCCGTTCCGCCGGGCAGAGCTTGTCGAGGAACCAGTCGTAATTGGCCGTCGATGCCGGCGAGATCGACATATTGTTCCATTCGCCCGGCGCAATACCATTACGGCAGAACCAGCTTTTGTCGACGCGCGGTTCGGACGACAGCGTTTCGTTGATCGAATAGGTTCCGGCAACCACGGCAACGGTCCCGATGCCAAGCCCGCCGACGCCAAGCGCTGAAGCGGTGACATCGTGCAAGCCACCGACAACCGGTGTTCCGGCAACGAGGCCTGTACGTTGTGCGCATTCGACAGAAACGCTACCCACGATTTCATCGGAACGCGACATGGGTGGCAACGCATCCCAAAGCGCGTCCAGCCCGAAAAGGGCGAGCGCTTCTTTCGAATATTCCTGCGTGTTGACATCGGTGAAGGAGGTCGAGGCTTCGGTACGATCCGTCCCGACATCGCCGGTCAGGCAAAAGCGCAGCCAGTCCTTGCAGGCGATCACATGCGCGATGCGGCCAAAGCGTTCCGGTTCGTTTTCCTTCACCCATGCCAGGATGGCGGATGGTGCCGATGCATGGGGAAGCTGGCCGGTGATGGTTATGGCCTGCTCTGCAACGGGGCTATTGACCCAACGCTCCGCAACATCAACGGCGCGGCTGTCGAGAGACAATATGCCTGCGCCAAGCGGACGGCGATCCTTGTCGAGCATATAGATGCCATCACCATGCGCTGTGGTGGCAATGGCCAGAATGTCGGAAGCAGGTCGCCCGCTTTTAGCGATGGCTTCGGCAATCGCATCCGCCGTTGCATTCCAGAATTCATCCATGTCGCGTTCGACATGGCGGGCGCGCGGAAAGGATTGCGCCACGCGGCGGCGGGCAACGGCAAGGGTGGTTCCGTCAATATCGAACAATACGGCTTTGGTGACGGTCAGTCCGCTGTCGATTCCGAGCAGAGAGGGCATGTATCGTATTCCTGATAAATATGCGCGGGCTATTCTTGCTTTCCGCCTGTTCCGGCGCGGGCAACCACCACGTTGATGCCTTGCGCCTCCATGCGCTCGATATGCGCGAAAGGCGTAGCCTCATCCACGATGACGACATCGAAGTCGCTGAGTGCCCCGAAATTGTGCAGCGCCCGGCGCTCGAATTTTGTGTGATCGGCCAGAAGGATACGCTTGGCGGCGCAGTCCAGCATGGCACGCTTGGTTTCCACCATTTCCGGTGATTGATGAAACAGGAGGTCGTCGGTGATCGCTGCAATCGAAATGAAGGCCACATCGGCGCGAAGACGACGAATTTCGTGGATCGTCATGCCGCCGACGAATGCGTTGCACCAGTTATAGAGCTGACCGCCAAGACCGAGCAGCGTCACATCCTTGATGTCGCGTACTTCGTTCATCAGAATCAGCGAGTTTGTAATGACGGTGAGCGGCCCCTTGCCCGGAAGATGCGGCACCATTTGCAGAACAGTGGTGGAATCATCGAAGAAAATGGCCTGTCCCGGCTCAACGAACTGCATTGCAGCTTCGGCGATCAGTTTCTTTTCTTCCGACTGGCGGGTAACGCGATAAAGATCACTTGCCTCGATCAGGCTTGTGGGCGCAGCCGACACGATGCCGCGCGACTTGCGAAACAGGCCACGGCTTACCAGTTCATCGACGTCGCGATGCGCTGTCATCAGGCTGATGCCGAACCGTTCGGTGAGGTCCTCGATACGCATCGAGCCTTCAGCCATTACAGTTTCCGCAATCTGCTGGCGCCGGACGAGCTGACGCGCATGCCGGCTGTCGTTCGGCACTTGCTCCGCCATCAGCTTGTCAATGCTTGCTTTGTTGCTCACTGCCATGCCTGTCACTTGTCCCCTTGCTTGCGCGTTCCAAAAGCTTCGGAATCGCCTGATAGGCTTTATATTGCGCGGTCTTCAGCCCCGAAATCCAGCGAGTGATTGCATGGGACTTTCTTGAGGAGAGGGACTTCTGGAAATGCGCATCCCGAAAGCGTTCTGCTGCCGGGATGCGCCTTTTCAAACCTTACTGTTCGAGAACGAACGGCGAGGTGTACTTGTCGACATTGTCCTTGGTGATCAGGATGCAGTCGAAGAGCTGCTTTTCATGATCCACACCGGTCTTGCCGGTCTTGATGAAGTTGTCGGCCTGCTTGACGGCAGCTTCCGAGAACACGGCAACCGGCTGCAGAACGGTGTACTGCAGTTCACCGGCCTTGATGGCTGCAACCGCATCCGGCGAACCGTCGAAACCACCGACCTTCACCTGATCCAGCTTGCCAGCCTTCTTCAGAGCAGCAATTGCGCCCAGAGCCATTTCGTCATTACCGGAGATAACGCCGATGATGTCGGGATTGGCCTGAAGCAGAGCCTGCATCTTGTCGTGACCCTGGGTACGGTCCCAGTTGGCGACGTCCTGACCGGCCTTCACCAGATCGGGATACTGCGACAGAACGGTTTCATAGCCGTTCGAGCGCGTTGCGGCGTTGTTGTCCGATGGCGAACCGAACAGCTCGACATACTTGCCCTTGTCGCCAACGCTTTCGACCCACTGGGTCGCACCGATGGCGGCGCCCTGTGCGTTGTTGGAAACGAGCTGCGCCTTGGCCAGGCCTTCCTGGTTGATTTCCGCGTTGACGAGGAAAACCGGGATATTGGCGGCGATTGCACGCTTGACCGCACCGACCGAACCGTCCGCATTGGCCGGGTCGAGAATGATGGCAACCGACTTGTTGGTGATAGCCGTGTCGATCAGGTTGCTTTCGGTGTTGGTGTCGCCCTTGTGGCCACCGACAACAGCCTTGTAGCCGAGACCTTCAGCGGTCTTCTTGGCAATTTCGCCTTCGGTGTACCAGTACGGATTGGACGGATCGTTGACGATGATCGTCATCAGTCCTTCGGCCCAGGCCGTGCTGGCGATGAGAGGCAACGCTGCCGCAGCGGCGAACAGAACGCGCATTCCCTTCTTGAACATGGTCTCACTCCCTTAACATTTTTCGTTTGCGTTATGCCGGTTCCCCGGCGGTACTCATTTCCATCAGGCCGTTTTCGAGATCTTGTGCCCTTTTGGAAGTCTTTCGATACGCCCGGCTGTTTTCGCGGCGCCATCCGGAACGGTGGACAGAGCCGCTATCGATCATCGCCGGGAGTATTGAATGCTGTTGAGCAGAACCGCGAGCACGATCACCGCGCCGGTAAAGACGGTCTGCCAGTAGGAGGACACGCCGATAATCACGAGGCCGTCGGAAAGGAAACCGATCACGAAAGCGCCGAGAAGTGTGCCCTGTATAGTACCGCGCCCCCCAGTGAGCGCAGCGCCACCGATAACCACGGCAGCGATTGCCGTCAGTTCGTAAGTGGTGCCTGCTGTCGGACCAGCCGACGTAAGCTGCGAAGAAAGAACCAGACCTGCGATGGCAGCGCAGATACCGGAAATGACATAGACCGACACCTTGACGCGCTTGACCGGAACGCCGGACAGTTCAGCCGCACGTTCGTTGCCGCCCGATGCATAGAGCCAGCGGCCAAATGCTGTGCGGTTGAGAACGATCGCGCAGATGATGGCGAGAACCGCCAGAACCAGAACGCCGATCGGCACGCCGAACAACTTGTTGAAACCAAGCCATTCAAAGCCGGTATTGCCAAGTTCCGGACGTCCGCCGAGATTGTTGTAGGTCAGGCCATTGGTCATCAGAAGCGCCACGCCGCGCGCGCAATAGAGAACGCCGAGCGTCGCAACGAAGGCCGGAACGCGCAGATAGGCGATGAGCACGCCGTTGACCGCGCCGACGAACGCGCCGAGCGCACAGGTGATGAGAACCACGGCCCAGACCGGGAAATAGAGAATGATGCCGAATTCCTGCAGCGTCACGCCCTGCATCAGAAAACCGGCGACCACACCGGCCAGCCCCAATGTGGAGCCAACGGAAAGATCGATGCCGCCATTGAGGATGACGAGCAGCATGCCGATGGCAAGCAGACCGAAAATGGCCACGTGCGACGACATGATGAGGAAGTTGTCGACCGTGAAATAATAAGGCGAAAGGAACGAGAAAACTGCGATGATCGCGATCAGTGCAAAAAATGCACGACCTTCGAGCAGCAGATGCACGATGCCGGGTTTCCGCTTCGCGCCGTTCGGAGCCGCTGTTTCTCTGTTGGTGCTCGTGACTGACATTCTATCAGTGCTCCATAACTATTTTAGTGACCGACCATGGCTTCGCCCGAGGCGGCCATGATCTTCTCCTTGGACACGTCCGATCCGAATTCGGCGGAGATGCGTCCACGGTGCATGACGATGATACGATGAGCGATGCTGAGGCATTCGCCGACTTCCGAAGTCGTGTAGACGACAGCCAGACCCTGCTTCGCCTTTTCAGCCAGAAGCTTGAACACTTCCGCCTTCGCCCCGATGTCGATGCCGCGGCTCGGCTCATCGAGCAGAATGACTTCCGGCTCGGTTGCCAGCATCTTGCCGATCACGACCTTCTGCTGGTTACCACCGGAAAGCGAACCGATTGTCGCTTCGCCGCCATCCGTCTTGATGTGCACATTCTTGATCGACTGATCGACAATCTGCTTTTCACGCTTGCGCGATGTGAAAAGGCCCTTCGTCATTTCGGCGATGCTGGCGAGCGACAGGTTCTTGCCGACCGTCATCGTCTGGACGAGACCGTCGCGCTGGCGATCTTCCGGCACCAGCACAAGGCCCTTCTCGATACGCTGCGCGATGGTGAGGCCGGAAACATCCTGCCCTTTCAGGAGAACACGTCCGCCGCTTGCCCTGAGACGACCGGCAACGGTTTCCAGAAGCTCTGTGCGACCAGCGCCCATGAGACCGTAAATGCAGACGATTTCACCCGCGCGCACATTGAGCGACATGCGGTCGACCAGCGAGAAGCCCGCGCCACTCGGATCGGGAACAGTCAGGTTCTCGACAGAAAGCGCGACATCGCCCCAGTCATATCCGGTCGGAGGCGAGCCGAGATCGAAGTTCTCGCCAACCATGTTGCGCACGATCCATTCCAGATCGATTTCCTCACGCGGCGCATAGGCCGTCATGGTTCCGTCGCGCAGCACCACCGCATGATTGGTGATCTGCAGCGCTTCTTCCAGATGGTGCGAAATGTAGACGATGGCGACACCGCGCGCCGTCAGGTCGCGAATGACCTTGAACAGAACTTCCACTTCCGAGGCGCTGAGCGCCGAAGTCGGCTCGTCCATGATGAGAATGCGCGAATTGACCGAAAGAGCGCGGGCGATTTCAACGACCTGCTGCTGGCCGAGACGAAGTTCCTCAACCGGCGTCAACGGATCGATGTCTTCTTCCAGCTCCTTCAGAAGCTCGCGCGTCAGTCGTTCTTCCTCGGCAAAATCAACGCCGGTGGCGGTGCGGATTTCGCGTCCCATGAAGATGTTGTCGCGCACGTTCATGTTAGGCGCGAGGCTCAATTCCTGATGGATGATCGAGATGCCGAGATCGCGCGCTTCGGTAGACGAATTGAACGTTACCGGCTCGCCGTCGAGAATGATCGTGCCGGAAGTCGGCTGAATGACGCCCGAAAGCACTTTCATCAGCGTCGATTTACCGGCGCCATTTTCGCCGAAAAGCGTCGTCACCTGACCACGGCGGATTTCGAAATTCACGCCCTTCAAGGCATGAATGCGACCATAGGCTTTGGCGACGTTGTGCGCAGCAAGAACGACATCGCCGTTTTTGCCTTCGATTTTAGAAGCGGTGCTCATTTCACTTCGAGCCCCACTGGCGTGACGAGCCAGTTCTTCGGATTGACGACCTTGAACACGCCAACAACCGTCACGGTCTTGCCGACGAGATTCTCGACATCGACGCCCGAAAGCACCTGCTTCTTCATTTCGTTGTTCAGGGCAGAACCGGCATTTTGATATTCGATCTGGTTCTTGAACTGGCCGAACTGGATTTCGCCGGTCGCATCGCGCAGATCAGTGCCGTTGACGGCGGGGCCGGTCTGGACACGGATGACAATGCCTTCCGGCAGGCCATCGACCTTCACGACATTGTAGTTGGACTTGCGCTCTTCAACAGTGCCCGTGAACTTGACCGGGACAACCGGGTTGACGTCGCCCACGCCATATTTCTTTTCGGCTGCGGCCTTGTCGGCGGCGAGAGCCGTTCCAACTTCCACAGCATCCACGGCGCGCTGCTCGACGCTGGCCTTCACCTTGGGGAACTCGGACGTGCCATAGGCATCGGGAGAGAAAGCCTGCTGGCGCACATCGGAATCAGACCCGATCTTCACGACCTTCGTGTCGAAGGCAATCGCGCCGACAACCACCACCGCAGCGATCACGCTCCAGACGACGGCGCGGCTCAGCTTTGCGGGTTTTTGTGAAACTTGACTGGTTTGTGCACTCATTATCAAACGCCTTCAGCAATTCTGCCGTATTGTCGTTATGGAAACGGATGATGCGGCTGAATTAAACCGCCCGGGGACCACCCTCGACCAAAGCCATCGTGCTTGCCGGGTAGGCGAAAGCCTCCGCCAAAGCGGTGCAGGATGCGACGGACGAGATCATGATAGCCTCCACATGAATTCCAGGGCCCCGCTCCTCCGTGCATCCTGGAACAGATGCGCCGCAATCAGAACTTATGATAGCGGCGTGTTATTAACTCCAATAATGATGTTATAAAGCTCGAAAGCTGTCAATCGGATGTTTTCGAAACACCGGTGAATTAGCACAATTTCATGCCGAATCCCGATCACGATATAGGGAAATCCACTACATAATTCGTTATCACTCGCACGATTCACAGTGCACTCTTTTCTTGCAAAGCCAAACTGAAACGCAATCAGGGACGACATTTTTTCCATTTATTTTCAATCATTTGAGTATGGTTTAGCTACAAAAATGAAGTAGTAGATTGAAGAGAATCGGAGCAGAAGCCGCCTTTGGAGGCATAGCGAATTTCCCCACATTCACTCTTTGGTGAAAAAAAATGCGCTCTCTCGAAAATTTTACAGACAAGGTGATAGCGTTATGTTATCTCCTGCATACGCCATTGCCCGACTTCATTATAAACGGGGCCGCGAGCGACGCATTTTCAGTCGCGGGAGGAATCCAAATGTCAATGAAAGCACATATCCGCCATGCGTGAGAAAGGTGACATCATCATCGGGATCGACGCGGGCACCTCCGTGCTCAAGGCAGTCGCTTTCGACCTCACCGGGCGCCAGATTGAGTCTGCGGCTGTCCGCAACAAATACGATACCGGCGACCATGGTGCCGTCACGCAATCGCTTTCCCAAACGTGGCAGGATTGCGCGCGCGCATTGCGCGACCTTGGTGCGAAAATGCCGGGCCTTGCCGAACGCACTGCGGCAATAGCCGTAACCGGTCAGGGCGACGGAACCTGGCTCGTCGGTCGCGACAACCAGCCGGTTGGCGATGCCTGGCTGTGGCTTGATGCCCGCGCGGCAACGACCGTCACGCGGCTTGCCGCTGGCCCCATGAACCGCGCGCGCTTTGAAGCGACCGGCACCGGGCTGAACACCTGCCAGCAGGGCTCGCAGATGGCGCATATGGACGCTATCGCGCCCGAGCTTCTGGACAATGCCGAAGTCGCGCTCCACTGCAAGGACTGGCTCTATCTCAATCTCACCGGCATTCGCGCCACCGACCCCTCGGAAGCAAGCTTCACCTTCGGCAATTTCCGCAATCGCCAGTATGACGATGTTGTCATCGACGCGCTCGGCCTGACGAAACGGCGTGGATTGTTGCCGGAAATCATCGACGGCACCGAAGTGCAGCATCCGCTTTCCCCCGAAGCGGCAGCAGCAACGGGTTTGCGGGCGGGAACGCCGGTGAGTCTTGCCTATGTCGATATGGCGATGACCGCACTCGGCGCAGGCGTTCGCGGCGGAACGGCAGGAGCCGGATGCTCGACCATCGGTTCCACAGGCGTGCACATGCGTGCCAAGCCGATTGCCGACATCCACCTGAACAAGGAAGGCACCGGCTACGTCATCGCCCTGCCCATTCCCGGTATCGTTACGCAGGTGCAGACCAATATGGGCGCGACGATCAATATCGACTGGATATTGCAGGTCGCTGCCGATCTCATGTCGACGCCGGACAAGCCCGTTTCGCTCGGTGACCTTATTCCCCGTCTTGATGACTGGTTCAATGCCAGCCGTCCGGGCGCGATCCTCTATCATCCGTATATTTCGGAAGCCGGCGAACGCGGCCCCTTCGTCAATGCCTATGCCCGGGCCGGTTTCGTCGGCCTTTCCAGTCGCGACCGTTTCCCGGAAATGGTGCGCTCGGTTGTCGAGGGCCTCGGCATGGCGACGCGCGATTGCTACACGGCCATGGGTGAAATGCCCGCCGAACTGCGCATTACCGGCGGTGCCGCACGCTCAAAGGCTTTGCGCAGCACCCTTGCCGCAGCAGTGAATGCGCCGGTGCGCGTTTCCTCGCGTGAAGAGGCGGGAGCCGCAGGTGCTGCCATGATGGCTGCGGTAGCCATCGGCGCTTATCCGAGCATGGATGCATGTATTGCGGAATGGGTCGAGCCGCTGCTTGGCCCTTGCGAGGCCCCGGATGGTCCGCGCGCAAAGCACTATGAAGAACTCTTCGTTGCCTATCAGGAAGCCCGGCTGGCATTGACGCCGGTCTGGGACAAGCTGGCTTCTGATAGAGCATTTCCAGCAAAAGCGTGAAACGGTTTTGCGTTCGGAAATGCGGTGAACAAAACGAATAAGGCCGGACCTCCCTTCCGGCACATATAGACTGTGGGATGCGATTGCATCCGAAGGAGCATGAAATGGCTGAACCGGAAACCTGCGATCTCTTTGTCATCGGCGGCGGTATCAACGGCGCCGGCGTGGCCCGTGACGCCGCCGGGCGCGGCCTCAAGGTGGTGCTTGCGGAAAAAGACGATCTGGCGCAGGGAACTTCGTCACGCTCCGGCAAGCTGGTGCATGGCGGCCTGCGTTATCTCGAATATTATGAATTCCGCCTTGTGCGCGAAGCGCTGATCGAGCGCGAAGTGCTGATGAACGCCGCTCCCCATATCATCTGGCCGATGCGTTTCGTGCTGCCGCACAGCCCGCAGGACCGTCCGGCCTGGCTGGTGCGGCTTGGCCTGTTTCTCTATGACCACCTCGGCGGTCGCAAGAAGCTTCCCGGCACGCGCACGCTCGACCTGCGGCGCGATCCGGAAGGCACGCCGATCCTCGACCAGTACACCAAGGGCTTCGAATATTCCGACTGCTGGGTTGATGATGCGCGTCTCGTTGCGCTCAATGCCGTAGGCGCTGCTGAAAAAGGCGCGACCATTCTGACCCGCACGCCTGTCGTCTCCGCACGCCGCGAAAAAGGCGGCTGGATTGTGGAAACAAAAAACCGCGACACCGGCGAAACCCGCACATTCCGCGCGCGCTGCATCGTCAACTGCGCCGGACCATGGGTTACGGATGTCATCCACAATGTCGCTGGCTCCAACTCGTCGCGCAATGTGCGTCTCGTCAAGGGCAGCCACATCATCGTTCCGAAATTCTGGTCGGGCGCAAATGCCTATCTCGTCCAGAACCACGACAAGCGCGTTATCTTCATCAATCCTTATGAGGGCGACAAGGCGCTGATTGGCACCACCGACATCGCCTATGAAGGCCGTGCCGAAGACGTTGCAGCAGATGAGAAGGAAATCGAATATCTGCTGACTGCGGTGAACCGCTATTTCAAGGAAAAGCTCAGGCGCGAAGACGTGCTGCATTCCTTCTCCGGTGTTCGCCCGCTGTTCGACGATGGCAAGGGCAACCCTTCCGCCGTCACCCGCGATTATGTCTTCGACCTCGACGAAACCAACGACGCGCCGCTGCTCAACGTCTTTGGCGGCAAGATCACCACGTTCCGCGAGCTGGCGGAGCGCGGCATGCATCGCCTCAAGCACATCTTCCCGAAAATGGGCGGCGACTGGACGCATGGCGCACCGCTTCCGGGCGGCGAAATCGCCAATGCCGATTATGAAACCTTCGCCAATAGTTTGCGCGACACCTATCCGTGGATGCCGCGCGCGCTCGTCCAGCATTACGGTCGTCTCTACGGCGCGCGCACGACAGACGTTGTTGCAGGCGCACAGAATCTCGAAGGGCTTGGCCGTCATTTCGGCGGCAATTTCCATGAGGCGGAAGTACGCTATCTGGTGACCAGGGAATGGGCAAAGACGGCGGAAGACATTCTCTATCGCCGCACCAAGCACTATCTGCACCTGACCGAAGCCGAACGCGCCGCTTTCGTGGAATGGTTCGACAACGCCAATCTAGTTGCTTGAGGACGATATGGCCCTTACGCTTTCGCTCAACACCAATCCGCTGGTCAACCGCTTTGCCGAGCCGGATGATCTGATCGAAACGGTTGCGCGCGATCTCCGCCTGCGTGACCTCCAGCTCACACACGAGTTCATCAATCCAAGCTGGCAGGCTTCAACCATCCGCCGTCTCACCCGCGATATGGACAAGGCCTTGCAGCGCACCGGTGTCCGCGTCACTTCGGGCATGACCGGCCCCTATGGCCGCCTCAACCATTTCGGCCATCCGGATGCAGAAGTGCGCCGCTATTATATCGACTGGTTCAAGACCTTTGCCGACATTATCGGCGATCTTGGCGGCAAGTCGGTCGGCACGCAATTTGCGATCTTCACCTATAAGGATTTCGACGACGCTGCGCGCCGCGAAGAGCTTATCAAGATCGCCATCGACTGCTGGGCGGAAGTCGCCGAACATGCGAGCCGTGCCGGTCTCGACTATGTGTTCTGGGAACCGATGAGCATCGGGCGTGAATTTGGCGAGACGATTGCCGAATGCATGAAGCTTCAGGATCGCCTCAGTGCTGCCGACATGGCAATTCCGATGTGGATGATGGCCGATATCGACCATGGCGATGTGACATCCGCCAATCCGGACGATTTCGATCCCTACGCCTGGGCGCGTGCAGTGCCGAAAGTCTCGCCGATCATTCACATCAAGCAAAGCCTGATGGACAAGGGTGGGCATCGTCCGTTCACCGCCGCGTTCAATGCCAAGGGTCGCATTCACCCCGAACCGCTTCTGAAAGCCTTTGCCGAAGGCGGCGCGGTGGACAATGAAATCTGCCTCGAACTGTCGTTCAAGGAACGCGAGCCAAACGACCGTGAAGTCATTCCGCAGATTGCGGAAAGTGTGGCTTTCTGGGCTCCGCACATTGACACCGGCGCTAAGGACTTGAAGATATAGACAATTTAAGGAACCGGATCGCTTTCAATGGCAGATGCTGACGATTCATTGGCGCTGCGCGCCGCATGGCTTCACTTCGTGGCGGGCATGACCCAGTCAGCCGTTGCGAAGCGCCTTGGTCTGCCCTCCGTGAAAGCGCATCGCCTTATTGCCAAAGCCGTCGCGGACGGTGCGGTGAAGGTCAGTATCGACGGTGATATCACCGAATGTATTGACCTCGAAAACCGCCTCGCCGATATGTACGGCCTCGATTATTGCGAAGTTGCGCCTGACATTGGCGAGGAAGGCCTGCCGCTCATGGCGCTTGGCCATGCGGGTGCGGATTTTCTGCGGCGCGAGATCGAGCATGGCGACCATGAAGTCATCGGCATCGGTCATGGCCGCACGCTTTCGGCTGCAGTCAACTATATGCCGCGTGTCGTCGCCAATGACCTGCGCTTCGTGTCGCTGCTCGGCGGCCTGACGCGCAATTTCGCCGCCAACCCGCATGATGTGATGCACCGCATCGCCGAAAAGACCGGTATGCCTGCTTATGTGATGCCGGTACCCTTCTTCGCCAACACGGCAGAAGACCGCGAAGTGCTGCTCGCACAGCGCGGCGTCACCACAGTTTTCGACATGGGTTGCCGGGCCGAACTGAAGATCGTCGGCATCGGCACAGTCGATGCGCAGGCGCAGCTTGTCACATCCGGCATGATAGAACTGGCTGAAGTGGAAGAGATCGCCAGCCTCGGCGGCGTTGGCGAAATGCTCGGCCATTTCTTTGACGCCAATGGCCAGCGCCTCGAAACAGCATTGACCGCCCGCACCATCGCCGCATCGGTCGAAAACGCGGATATGAGCCGAATCGTGGGCCTTGCCGGTGGAATTTCCAAGGCGGAGGCCATCCGCGCCGTGCTGAAAAGCGGTCGTCTTTACGGCCTCATCACCGATGAGCGCACGGCAAAAGCGCTCGTTGAACAGCCAAACGGAAAATAACATAATAACATTTTTACAATAGATTTTTTTGTGATTTTGTGATCTAACTTCACGCGATAAATGTTCCGCCAATCAGATCGGACGAGAGCGTGAAGCGCGACGACAGAAGACAGGCAATCATAAACCTTCTGATCGAAAATCAGGCCGTCGATCTCGACGATCTGGCGGATCGGTTTGCTGTTTCCAAAATGACGATCCATCGCGATCTGGATTCGCTGGAACATACCGGCGTGCTGCGCAAGGTACGCGGCGGCGCGACGATCGATACCGGCACACAATTTGAAAGCGATTTCCGCTTCCGCGAACGGCAGGACGGCGAAGCGAAGCAGAAGATGGCGCGCGCCGCGCTCGAGCTTGTTGAACCCGGCATGACGGTGATGATTAATGACGGCTCCATGGCGGCTGTCCTTGGCGGCATGCTTCTGGAAAAGCGCCCGCTGACAGTCATCACCAACAATGCCGTCATCATCGATGAACTGAAGGGCGAGAACGGGATCAATCTGATTGCGCTCGGCGGAACCTATTCAGCCAAGTTCAATGCGTTTTTCGGCATCCTGACGGAAGGGGCCCTGTTGCATCTGAGCGCCGACATCGCCTTCATTTCCTCGCCCGCGGTCAATGGCAAGCTCGTCTATCACATGGATGAGAATGTTGTTCGCACCAAGCGCGCCATGACGGCATCCGCTGCCCGCACCTGCCTTCTGGTCAATCACCAGCGGTTCGGACGCCCTGCCCTGCACGTGATGGCTGATCTTTCCGATTTCGACGCGATCATAACCGATGCCTCCCCCGAAGCGACCGTACTGGCCGATCTTGAACAGGCTGGCATTGCACTGACCGTCGCTGACGACTGCGCATAAACCTAGAGGACGAAAATTGAGCATGACCAAATTCTGGATTGGCACAAGCTGGAAGATGAACAAGACGCTGGCCGAAGCCCGCGTTTTCGCCGAAGCCTTGAAAGCTGCCGATGCAAGCCGCTCGACCGACATTCAGCGTTTCGTCATCCCGCCATTTACCGCCGTGCGCGAAGTGAAGGAAATCCTGTCCGGCACTTCCGTCAAGGTCGGCGCGCAGAACATGCATTGGGCCGATCAGGGAGCATGGACCGGCGAGATTTCGCCGCTGATGCTCAAGGACTGCAATCTCGATATCGTCGAGCTCGGTCATTCCGAGCGCCGTGAACATTTCGGTGAAACCAACGAAACGGTTGGCCTCAAGGTCGAGGCCGCTGTGCGCCACGGCCTGATCCCGCTCATCTGCATCGGTGAGACGCTGGAAGACCGCGAAAGCGGACGCGCCGCGGAAGTGCTTGAGGAAGAAGTGCGGGGCGCATTGTCCAAGCTTTCCGACGATCAGAAGCAGGCGGAAATCCTGTTTGCCTATGAGCCGGTCTGGGCCATCGGTGAAAATGGTATCCCGGCATCAGCGGATTATGCCGATGCGCGCCAGGCGGAAATCATCGCGGTTGCAGAAAGCGAGCTCGGTCGTCGCGTGCCTTGCCTCTATGGCGGCTCGGTCAATCCGGGCAATTGCGAAGAACTGATTGCCTGCCCGCACATTGACGGGCTTTTCATCGGTCGCTCGGCATGGAACGTCGAAGGCTATCTCGACATTCTGGCCAAGTGCGCCGCCAAAATCCAGTAAATCAAGGAGTACCACTATGAAAGTAGCAGTAGCAGGCGACAGCGCCGGTGAGGGTCTGGCCAAGGTTCTGGCCGATCACCTCAAGGATCGCTTCGAGGTTTCGGAAATCTCGCGCACAGACGCCGGCGCAGATACATTCTACGCCAACCTTTCCGACCGTGTGGCTTCCGCCGTTCTCGACGGCACCTATGACCGCGCCATCCTCGTTTGCGGCACCGGCATCGGTGTGTGCATTGCAGCCAACAAGGTTCCCGGCATCCGCGCTGCGCTGACGCATGACACCTATTCGGCAGAGCGCGCAGCGCTTTCCAACAATGCCCAGATCATCACCATGGGCGCCCGCGTCATCGGCTCGGAAGTGGCCAAGACCATTGCCGACGCCTTTCTCGCTGAGACCTTTGACGAAAATGGCCGTTCGGCTGGCAATGTCAACGCGATCAACGAAGTTGACGCGAAGTACAACAAGGGCTGATTATTCAGTCTCTTGAAAACAAAAAAAGCGGCCATCAGGCCGCTTTTCTTTTGGCTTATAGCAGGGCGCTAAGATGCTAACGCATCACGCCCTGAAGATGCTCAATCGCCGCACGGGCTTAACCAAGTCTCAGCGAGACTTGGTATAATCGCAAAACTTAGCTGAACTTCGGGTCCAGCGAACCATCGCGATAGCGCTTTGCCATTTCGGAAAGCGGGATCGGACGGATCGAGGCAGCATGGCCGGCGGTGCCGAACTGCTCGAAACGCTCCTTGCAGAGCTTGGTCATGGCAGCCATTGCTGGCTTCAGGTACTTGCGCGGATCGAATTCGCTCGGATCTTCCTGCAGGACGCGGCGGATCTGGCCGGTCAGCGCCATGCGGTTGTCCGTGTCGATGTTGATCTTGCGCACGCCATGCTTGATGCCGCGCTGGATTTCCTCGACCGGAACGCCCCAGGTCGGCTTCATCTTGCCGCCATACTTGTTGATGATTTCCTGCAACTCTTCCGGCACAGAAGACGAACCATGCATGACAAGATGCGTGTTAGGCAGCTTGCGATGGATTTCCTCGATCACATTCATGGCGAGGACGGAACCGTCCGGCTTGCGGCTGAACTTGTAGGCGCCATGCGACGTGCCCATGGCGATTGCCAGTGCATCGACCTTGGTTTCGCGCACGAATTTCACAGCTTCGTCCGGATCGGTCAGAAGCTGGTCATGCGACAGCACGCCTTCCGCGCCGTGGCCGTCTTCTGCATCGCCCATGCCGGTTTCGAGCGAACCCAGAACGCCGAGTTCCCCTTCCACCGAGATGCCGCCAAGATGCGACATCTCGCTGACCTGACGCGTGACGGAAACATTGTAGTCCCAGTCGGCAGGCGTCTTGCCGTCAGCCTTGAGCGAGCCGTCCATCATGACGGAGGTGAAGCCTGCCTGGATGGCGGTCATGCAGGTGGCGGCTTCGTTGCCATGGTCCAGATGCACGCAGACCGGAATATGCGGATAGATTTCCGTCACCGCGTCCATCATGTGACGGAGCATGATGTCGTTTGCATAGGAACGCGCGCCGCGCGAAGCCTGCAGGATCACCGGCGCATCGGCGGCATCCGCCGCTTCCATGATGGCAAGCGCCTGTTCCATGTTGTTGATGTTGAATGCCGGGACGCCGTAACCCTGTTCAGCGGCGTGATCGAGCAATTGCCGCAGCGTAATGCGCGCCATTTCTAGCCTCCTAGAGCGCATCCCGAAAAGTGTGAAACGGTTTTCGGAACAAGATGCGCGTAAAACAAATGGATGGAGCATTTCCAATGCTCCAGACGATGTCAGATCAGGTTATTTCGCGAAGTATTCGCCGAGGATATCCACCTCTTCGGCCACGCCGAACACCAGCGCACTGCGCTCGTGATAGGTTTGCGGGACGATATCGAGAATGGATCTCGAACCGTCGGTCGCCTTGCCACCCGCCTCACGGGCGAGGAAAGCAATAGGATTGGCTTCGTAGACGAGCCGCAAGCGGCCCTTTTCGTAGCCGGGGCGGCTGTCATTCACATAGAAGAACAAGCCGCCGCGCTGCATGATGCGGTGCATGTCGCCCACCGCAGCACCGAGCCAGCGCATGTTGAAGTTACGCCCGCGCGGACCATCCTTTCCAAGGAATGCGTCGTTGACATAGGCCTGCATGCCAGCGGACAAATGCCGCTGGACCGATGCGTTGAACGCCAGATCCGACGTGCGTTCCGGCAGCGTCACATTGCGGCGCGTGATATGGAAAACCCCGCTTGCCGGATCAAAGGTCGCGAAGATCACGCCCTCGCCGACCGAAAAGCCGAGATCGACCGAATTGCCGTAGGAAACATAACCGGCAGCAATCTGGCGGTTGCCGGGCTGCAAAAACGGCTCAGCCGTATCTGCCGGGAAAATCGAGAAAATCGTGCCAAGCGGGGCGCCGAGGCCCACATTGCCCGAACCGTCAAGCGGATCGATGGCAACGGCAATCAGTCCATCGGCCTTTCCCGCCACCGGGACGTCCGCTTCTTCCGAAAGAATGGAGGCGGCACCCGCAGCAATCAGCAGCTCAACGAACAGATTGTGCGAACCGACATCGATGCACTTCTGCTGGTCCTGATCGCTATTGACGCCGACAAGCTTGCCCGGATCGCCGGGAAGCGAACCGCGCGCAATGCGACCGGCAAGACGCGTTGCGCCAGCCAGAATAGCCTTGATGGCGTCGGCGATCGCAAGACGCAAGCCGTCCTTGCCAGCCCAGTTGTCGAGATAGGCGCCGACCGCTTCGGCTTCCACGCGATCGCTATCGCCCACCAGAACCAGTGGAGAAAAATTGCCAGCCATCGTCATTTGCCCTGCTCCAGCAAGAATTTGGCGCGGGCGATAATCGCCTCGGCCGTGATGCCGAATTTTTCATAGAGCACTTCAGCAGGTGCCGAAGCGCCGAAGCCATCCATACCGATCACATCGTCTTCGCTGTCGACATAACGTGTCCAGCCGAACTTGCCTGCGGCCTCGACAGCGATGCGCGGCGCATCGCCCAGAACACCCTTGCGATAGTCCTTGCTCTGCTTTTCGAACAGATCCCAGCTCGGCATGGAGACAACCGCCGTGGCGATGCCTTCTTCGGCAAGCCTCTCGGCAGCCTTCACAGCGAGCGAGACTTCCGTGCCCGTGGCAAGCAGCGTGATCTGGCGCTCGCCCTTCGCCTCACGCAGCACATAGGCACCGCGTGCGGAAAGGTTCTCGCCATTGTCGGTACGAAGCTGCGGCACGTTCTGGCGTGACAGGGCCAGAACCGAAGGCGTATGCGGATCGGAAACCGCAACAGCCCAGCATTCCAGCGTTTCAATCGTGTCTGCCGGGCGGAAGACGTGCAGGTTCGGCATGGCGCGCAGGCTGGCCAGATGTTCAACCGGCTGGTGGGTCGGGCCGTCTTCGCCGAGACCGATGGAGTCATGTGTCAACACGTGGATGACACGCACGCCCATGAGCGCCGAAAGGCGAATGGCGTTGCGGGCGTAATCGGAGAACACCATGAAGGTGCCGCCGTAAGGGATGAAACCTCCATGGACCGCGATACCGTTCATGGCCGCGCCCATCGCAAATTCACGCACGCCGTAGCTGACATAGCGACCGCTCTTTTCCGGCGTGAAATCGCTGTCGACGGCAGGAACGCGGGTGAGGTTCGAATGGGTAAGGTCAGCCGAGCCGCCGATCATTTCCGGCAGCGCCGCCGTCAGGCTTTCAAGCGCGATCTGGCTTGCCTTGCGGGTCGCAACATTCTGCGGCTTGACGAGGAGACGCTGCTTGGCGTCGCGGACAACTGCCGCAAAGCTTTCCGGCAGAACGCCAGCAATACGACGGTCGAATTCGGCGCGTTCGGTTGCAGGCAGCGCATCGACGCGCTTCTGCCATGCTTCACGCTCCGAAACGCCACGCGCACCGGCTTCACGCCAGACATTGAGCAACGGGGCCGGAATCTCAAAAGCTTCCGCGGTCCAGCCGAGTGCTGCCTTGGTGGCGGCATTTTCAGCCGCACCCAGTGGCGCGCCGTGCACGCCGCTCGTACCGGCGCGATTTGGCGAACCATAGCCAATAACGGTCTTGAGCGCGATCAGCGTCGGGCGGTCGGCTTGAGCCTTGGCGCGCGTCAGCGCCGCATCGATAGCATCGTGATCGTGACCGTCGACCTTTTCGACGTTCCAGCCGCACGCCTTGAACTTGGCGGGAATATCGTCGGTGAAGGCGATTTCCGTGCTGCCGTCGATGGTGATGCCGTTATCGTCATAAAGCAGGATCAGCTTGCCGAGGCGAAGGTGACCCGCCAGCGAGATCGCTTCCTGTCCCACGCCTTCCATGAGGCAGCCGTCGCCGCAGAACACATAGGTGCGGTGATCGACGATATCCTTGCCGAACTGGTCGGCGAGCGCGCGTTCGGCGATTGCCATGCCGACCGAGCTGGCGAGGCCCTGACCCAGCGGGCCGGTAGTCAGCTCAACGCCTTCGGTGTGGCCATATTCCGGATGACCGGCGGTCTTCGAACCCCACTGGCGGAAGTTCCTCAGCTCATCGATGGACACATCCTTGTAGCCCGCCAGATAAAGCGCGCTGTAAAGCAGCATCGAGCCGTGGCCGTTGGAGAGCACGAAACGGTCGCGGTCTGCCCAGTTGGGAGCCGATGCGTCGAATTTCAAATGCTTCGAGAACAGAACGGCTGCAGCGTCGGCCATGCCGAGCGGCATTCCCGGATGGCCGGAATTGGCGGCATCGACGGCATCGATCGAGAGAGCGCGAATGCAGTTGGCGAGTTGCAGCATATCTGATACGGGCGGGGCGAAATTCATCGGC
>Ga0182737_1000335_pt1 | contig 72989 bp, 67 predicted proteins | sample eDN5th30CBELigOP_FD_128878 | JGI IMG/M metagenome (GOLD analysis project Ga0182737, IMG submission 128878) | Enriched Organic Plus compost microbial communities from Emeryville, California, USA - eDNA 5th pass 30_C BE-Lig OP (version 2) (version 2) ...
ACGGCTCGTCTTCAGTGGGCCTATAGTCAAGGTCAATCAATTCACTCATTCTGAATTACCCCACATCTAGGAGACGCGAGCGGTTATATAGTTCCATAGCAACAAGGACACAACATCAAACAACCGTATCCCACTACTTTTTAGTGCATCAATTTTGTATGATTTTGCATCAAAATTATGCAATCAAAAAATGTTTGTAAAAAGTTGCTCTTTAGACTTTCAGAATAACTTCAATCGATTGCCAATAAAGTGGGTATATTTTCCAGTCTCAGCCACCATCAAACTGAGTCAGTATCATCCGCCTAATAATTAGGCATATACCCCCTGCAAATAATGCTGACAGACATCAAAAAATCGGGAAAATGGGCTTATGGGCGGCTCATTTGCGCTCCGAACATGGCCGGAAATGCTCACCAAACACAGCTTGGAACGTTACAGATGAGTCGTTTGCTTCTCCTAAGACATGCCAAAGCCGCGTGGGCAAAACCCGGAATGAAGGATTTCGACCGCCCTCTCGACCTGGAAGGCAAAGCTTCGCTCGACCGGCTTGCAAGAGCAATGAAGGTTGTCGAGCTTTATCCTGATCTGGTGGTCCTTTCAGGTTCATGCAGAACGAGGGAAACTGCGTTCGGTATTGTTGAACGTCTGGAGATCAAGGTCGAAACCGTTGTCGATGACACAATCTATAGCGGCGGCGCGGCTGATTATATGCAAGCCATACGCAAATATGGCGATGTGCCGACGCTGATGCTCGTCGGACATAATCCCAGCATTGAAGATCTGGCACTCGCCTTATGTGGTGAAGGCAACAAGGATGGCCTCTTGAAGCTCCGTGCAGGTTATCCAACTGCCGCACTGGCAAATATCACGTTTCCTGTTTCGCTAGGCGAGCTCGAGCGCGGTACCGGTTGTCTCGAGAGTTTTATGTTGCCTCAGTAGATTTTCCTTAAGTACACTGACATTCCTTGCCAAGACCGCAGACGCGACCCTATCTATACCGCTGACAGATCGATGATTTCGGCGAGGGTTAATTGGCTAAGCTGACAAGTATTGGTGACGAAGCGAAGATCGCACTGGATACACTGGCGGATCGTGCGACCGGGCTATTGTCTCCATCGTTACGGCTCGGTGTGACCGGTTTGTCGCGTGCGGGAAAGACAGTCTTCATCACAGCCCTCGTTCACAACATGTTACATGGCGGCAGGCTTCCGATGTTCGAGGCCTATAAATCTGGCCGTATTTCACGCGCGCTGCTCGAGCCTCAACCCGATGATGCCGTCCCCCGTTTTCAATATGAAGAACATCTGTCGGCATTGATCGATGAGCGTATATGGCCCGACTCCACTCGCGCTATCTCGCAATTGCGCCTGACGATCGAATATGAATCCGCTTCTGCCTGGGGACGTTGGCTGTCACCGGGCAAGCTTTCGGTCGATATTGTGGATTATCCCGGAGAATGGCTGCTGGATCTGCCTTTGCTCGGCAAATCCTATGCAGAATTCAGTGCGGATTCCTTTGCACTGGCCCATGAGCCGACACATAAGGATCTGGCTCAGGAGTGGATCGCCGAAGTTTCCCTCGTCACGCCTTCCGAAAAGGCAGACGAACTGACCGCACAGCGACTGGCAAAGAGCTTCACGGCTTATTTGCGTGCAGGCAAAGCCGATGAACGCGCTTTGTCGACCTTGCCGCCGGGACGGTTCCTGATGCCGGGCGATCTCGAAGGCTCGCCAGCGCTGACATTCGCCCCTCTCCCGGACCTGAAACCGGACGATCTGAAGGCCGGTTCTCTGGGCGCAATGATGGAACGGCGTTACGAAGCCTATAAAACCTACGTCATCAAGCCCTTCTTTCGCGAACATATTGCGCGGCTAGACCGGCAGATTGTACTCATCGATGCCATGCAGGCGATGAATGCAGGTGGCGCAGTCGTCGCCGATCTGGAACGCGCGCTTACCGACATCCTGTCCTGCTTCAGACTGGGACGCTCGAACCTGCTGACTGGCCTGATACAGCGCCGGATCGGGCGTATTCTTGTTGCCGCGACCAAAGCCGACCATCTGCACCATGAAAGTCATGACCGTCTGCAAGCCATCGTGCGGCGCCTCGTGGAGCGAGCAATAGAGCGCGCCGATTTTTCCGGCGCGGATATTGATGTTCTGGCAATGGCCGCCGTTCGCGCTACCCGTGAGGCAACTGTAACACAGGGCAAGGAAACCCTTCCCGTCATCGTCGGCACACCATTGAAGGGTGAAAAAATCGATGGTGAAGTGTTCGATGGTGAAACCGAAACAGCTATATTCCCCGGCGATTTACCGGAAAATCCCAATGCGATCTTTGAAAAGTCTTTTGCGCAGAATGATCCGGCCATCCGTTTTGTCCGTTTTCGCCCACCTCGGCTCGAACGTACCGCCGAAGGCATCACCTTGTCCCTGCCTCATATAAGGCTGGATCGTGCCCTGCAGTTTCTGATTGGGGATCGTCTCGCATGACAGAGAAGACGCCACGCAAGCCTGCTTCCTTTACGGTAAGCCAGCCCTCCGCCCGCACAGAAACAGTGGATGAAGCGCCGCGCCGTCCTCGTGCAGTGCGGGACCTCGACGCCGTTATCTCCCAACCGGATGTCTTCGCATTGAGCGAAGACGAGGCGGCAGAACTGGAAATCCTTGATCCGTCGTTTGAAGCGCCTGAACGCAAGGGCTGGTCGCTTAGCAGAATACTTTTCGGCGCACTGGGTATTCTCGTTTCATTCGCAGTCGGCATCTGGACCGAAGACCTTATCCGGGCGCTATTTTCCCGTGCAGATTGGCTTGGTTGGACCGCTTTGGGCGTCGCTATAATTGCGCTTGCAGCCTTTATCGCCATCGTCGTTCGGGAACTGATCGCGCTCCGCCGCCTCGCGTCCGTGCAGCACCTTCGCAAAGACGCCGCAGATGCAGCCGAACGCGACGATATGGCCGCAGCCAGAAAAGCAGTGGACGCGTTGCGCTCGATTGCGGCGGGCTTGCCCGAGACAGCGCGCGGGCGGCAGCTTCTGGACGGTCTGACAGACGATATTATTGACGGGCGAAATCTGATCCAGCTTGCCGAAACGGAAATCCTTCGTCCTCTCGACCGTGAAGCGCGCGCACTCATTTTGAATGCTTCAAAACGCGTTTCGATTGTCACAGCAATCAGCCCGCGCGCACTCGTCGATATCGGCTATGTCATTTTTGAATCGGCACGGCTGATCCGCAGGCTTTCTCAACTCTATGGTGGTCGTCCAGGTACACTGGGCTTTCTGAAGCTTGCCCGTCGCGTCATTGCCCATCTGGCCGTGACGGGAACGCTGGCCATGGGGGACAGCGTTATCCAACAGCTTGTCGGCCATGGTCTTGCCTCCCGGCTATCGGCCAAGCTGGGTGAAGGTGTAGTCAACGGACTCATGACGGCGCGCATCGGGATTGCTGCCATGGATGTGGTGCGTCCGTTTCCTTTCAATGCGGAAAAGCGCCCCGGAATTGGAGACTTTATCGGCGACCTTGCTAGGATGAGTGGCGAGCGAACCGATAAAAAGCATCCCGGAAAATAGCGGTTTATTTCCGAAGCATTAACCATTCGCGACGATTATGTGCAGATAGAAATCTGCGCCAGAATCGAGCGATCCGGTGTATCGGCACACTCCCCTCTGAACCCGTGCCCTTCTCCATCGATCGGCTTATGGCAATGTCGGAAAATCCGACAGTTTGCGAGGCGCGACCAGCTTTTGGTCGTGACATGCTTAAAAACAACGATTAGGAATGACGTCCGATCAAGGTCGTGAATCCGGGACAGAGCTGAATATGAAGAATTGCATTGCCGCCTGCCTGACGCTGCTGCCCGTGTCATTTTCCGCCGCGCCGGTTTTGGCCGCCGACAAGGACAAGCAGTTCTTTCAAACGATCGAAGGCCAATGGTCCGGCCCGGGCGAAATCGTTGCCGGAAAATACAAAGGCACGAAATTCGTCTGTAATCTCGCCGGATCAACGCCTGATGAAAATGTCGGTATGACGCTTGACGGCTCCTGCCGCGTCGGTGTGTTTTCGCAGCCTATGAAGGCAACAGTTACACGTGTTGGCTCGGCTTATTCCGGCAAGTTCAATGACGGCGCCGAGGGCAAAGGACTTGACGTCACGTCAGGTTCTGTCAGCGGCAACAAGGTTATTTTCGGCCTGAACCGCAAGCAGCTCAACGGTGCCATGCTGGCCCGCGTTTCCGATCAGAACACGATGAATGTGACGGTTTCCGTTCGCGTCGACAAGGAACTGGTTCCGGTCATCGGCATGAGCCTGAAGCGTGTGGATAATCTCGCCGTCGGTAGCATCGCGAAGAACTGACAAGAATTTTATTCACGCCACCAGTCCGCATCCGTGCGGGCCTTTTCTATTCCGGCTCGTTCTATCCCGGCATTCCAGTCCGCTACCGTCTTGCCTGCAATTTTGAGAGATGACGCAATATCGTTCAAGGGCACGAGAACGAAAGCCCGCTCATGCATGCGTGGATGCGGAAGCTGGAGAGCTGTATCATTCATGGCGACAGCCTTTCCCGCATCATCCTGCATCGCCAGTAAATCGATATCGATGATACGCGGGCCCCATCGCTCAATCCTCACGCGCTTCAATGAGCGCTCCACATCGAGACAGGTCGCAATCAGCTCTAATGGCTGCAACGTGGTTTCGATTTCAGCACATGCGTTGTGAAACCACGCCTGATCTGTCTTGCCCCATGGGGGCGTGCGGTAGACAGCGGAGACCGCCACGATATTGGTGTCGCCCCTCTCGTCCAAGAAGCGTAACGCTTTACCCATAGACGCGACGGGATCATCAATATTTCCGCCAAGCCCCAGCCAGGCGCGATAATGGCTGCCTGCTTTCACTGCGGATAAACCACGGTCACTTCAACATGGTCCAGCACACCCGGAACAGGTGCATTCGGCTTACGGACCGTAATTTCTGCACGCTTTACCTGCGGAAACCGTGCGGTCAGTGCCTTGGCCACGTCAAGAGCCAGCGTTTCGATCAGATAGCGCTGGCGACCGGTGATAATGTCTTCAATGACAGCAAAGGCGATACCGTAATGCACAGTACCGTCGATATCGTCATTCTCCAGCGCATTGCCCGGATCGACATCGAGAATAGCATCGACGTAGAAACGCTGACCGAGCTTGTGCTCTTCATCGAAAACGCCGTGGTGCGCGAAAAATGCGCAATTCATCATTCGGATCGTGTACACGGCTTTACTTTCTATTTTCACTGCGTCTGAATTGCAGGATATCATCTGCAACGGCAAGTGCATCTCTATTAAAAGCGACATTGTGAACACGGAAGATGTCGGCACCTGCCAAACGCAGTGCGACAGACGTTGCCGCAGTTCCTATGTCGCGGTCGAGCGGATTGTCCCTGCCCGTCATGCCGCCGATAAAGCGTTTCCGCGACGTGCCGACGAGTAACGGGAACCCGAATTTCTGCAACTCATCTGCTCTGGCCAACAATGCAACATCCTCATCCTTATTCTTGCCGAAGCCAAAACCGGGATCGAGCACGATGCGGGATTCTTCAATGTCGGCCTTTTTCGCTATATCCAGCGAAACATTCAGGAACGAGAACTGATCGTCGATGACATCGGCGAGAACGGGTCGATCCCTGCTGGTATGCATGATGACCAATCCTGCGCCGGTTGTTTTGGCAATATCAGCGATTTCAGGCTCTCGTTGCAGCCCCCAGACATCATTGACGATATGAGCTCCGGCTTTGACCGCAGCCTGCGCTGTTGCAGCACGGTAAGTGTCTATGGAGATGATGCAATCGTATTTCTTCACCAATGTTTCGATAACCGGAACAACGCGTTCGATTTCCGTTTCGGAATTGATCGCAGCAGCTCCGGGGCGGGTTGATTCACCGCCAACATCGATGATCGTCGCTCCATCGACGAGCATCTGACCGGCCACTTCCATGGCCTTTTCCAGCTCATTGTGGTGGCCGCCGTCGGAAAAAGAGTCTGGCGTGACATTCAATATGCCCATGATCACGGACTTTCCCCCCAGACGAAGGCTTCTTCCATGAGCAACGTGCCATTCTTTCGTCATAGCGAAATGTTCCTGTGCCATTTCCTGGGGCATTTCATTGTGGCGAGGTTGCAGCCAACCTCGCCTGAAGTCATTTTGTGAAGGCGTTATAGTTCTCTTGACGATTGCATGCCATGCTCGCGGCAATAAAAAGCGAATTTCTTACTGGTTTTAGAAAGAGGTGCCAGGACATGAATTTAAGGAAGAAGGTTCTGGCTCTCAGTGCAATTCTTGCAATCGTAGCTCCGCAGGCGGAAGCCGCCGCGATCTTTCGCGAATTCAACTATTATACCGTAAGCGGCAAAACGGCAGCAGACCTCGACAGGGCTCTTTCCCGTAATGGACCCTTCCTCAAGAAGACTGGCCAGCATCACCCAGGCGCCGCCGAAATCCGTTTCGATGCCAAGGTACGTTATGGCCGCGCGCCTGGAAAAGCCTGCAAAGTGCAAGACGTTTACGTGAACGTTCACGCAAAGGTTTCCCTGCCTCGCTGGAAACAGCGCCGCAAGGCAACGCCGGAACTGGCGCTGATCTGGGATACGTTGTTGCAGGACATTCGCCGTCACGAAGAAAGCCACATCGTCATCGCACGCAGCTTTGCAAGCGAGATGGAGCGAGAAATACGCGGACTGCGCACCCGCACAGATTGTTCTGTGCTTCGCACTGACATCGACAAAGTCACTGCACGCCTTATGGAAGCGCATGACAAGGAACAGCAAAGGTTTGACCGGGTTGAGACGATCAATTTCGAAAACCGCTTTGCGCGCTTGCTGACCTATCGCATGGAGCGCGCCCAGCAGACTTCCAAATGAAGCAATTGGACTAGCGCAATTCGCGGCGTATAGCCTGCGTCATCAATGCGGCTTCATGAAACCCTGACAGAATAAGTTTCAGCTTGCCCGGATAGTGGCAGGCATCACCGATAGCGTAGACCTTCGGACTTGAAGTTCTAAAGGTCTCGGGACTCACAGCCAGCATGTTACCTGTCTTAATGAAAGAAAGCTCGGCCAGCGGGTCAGGACGGATAACCTGTCCGTCCCCGTTGAACGCACCAAGACCGGATGCAATCACCACTGCGCGCGCTTTAAGCTTGTCACCATTGCGAATGCCAACGGCCACACCGTCATCATCGGCAGCAATGCTGGCTGCGATCTTGTTGAAATGAAAAACGGGATTATACGGCTCGATCTGCCTGAGAAGCCGTTCTACGAGTTCCTCGCCCATGATTTCGGGAAAACCGGGCACGTCGTAAATCGGCTTGTCGGCATAGAGCGCTGTACATTGCCCCCCGGGCCGATCACTTGCATCAATGATATCGCACCTGAAACCGAACAGCCCAAGCTGAAAAACGGAGAAGAGTGCAACAGGCCCGCAGCCGATAATGACAATATCATTCTGCGGTTCGACGCCCATCGCATCACCATTTCTTCAACAATTTAGTTCTGGCGCTCAGGCACCTGCACGACGAGGCCTTCAAGGTCATCCGACACGCGGATCTGGCATGAAAGGCGCGAGGTAGGGCGAACTTCATAGGCGAAGTCCAGCATATCCTCTTCCATCGCGTCGGGGCCACCGACAGTATCGCTCCAGTCTTCATCGACATAGACATGGCAGGTTGCGCAAGCGCAGGCACCGCCGCATTCCGCATCGATGCCCGGAATGCCATTGCGAATGGCAGCTTCCATCACGCTTGACCCGTTATCGGCCTCGACCTCGGTCCGTGTCGCGCCATCAGCTGATACGAATACGATCTTCGTCATTTTCATTCCTTGAAACACGCAAATTCCGCGCGATCTTCATCTTTGGCGTTCGTCGCCGTCCCAACGAAAAAACGCAAATAACTCGGAATGGCAGATACGGCGTTCTGCAAATAGTTTCAACCTTGACCACACCCAAGCAGGCAACTGCGCCAATATGCCGTGCGTCAGTTGAGAGCTTGGCACCTGCCAAACCTGCCAGTTGCGCCCGAAACCGGAAAACTCTTCCTTGTCGTCTGCGTAAAGTGCATCATATGATGTGACTGAGAGAGAATGAGGAATGACGGAAAGAATCCCGCTCCCGGCTCACACAACCATAAAATGATAATTACGACTCAGGACACCCTATACGAGCATTTTTGTTAATAAACTCGTAGAGTATTGTCGGTTGAAGGAAACAGCCTCGACCGATTTCCACAACTTGCTGGTAAATGTGGAAAGCCCGGAAATGTCGAATTTTCATGAATTGAGCCGCTTTCCGTTAACCTTGTATTTAAAGTTTTAGGTATCGGCAGAAGTCGCCTATTTCCTTAACAAGCCCGAGCCGATACGATGCAAAATGGCGGAGAAAGTTTTGTAACGGCCTTTTTATGGTCCGGCCGTCGCAGTAATGAGTACGAGGTAGGCAAACAATGGCTTCCAAATCCAAGGCACAGAAGCTCGACCTTGAGGTTGAAAAGGCACTGGAACAGGCACTCGATATCGATTTCGGTGACGATCTTGATATCGATATGGACTTGAGTGCATTCGATGATGGCTTCTCAGTCGATGATCTGGAAGAGCAGATTTCGCGCGCTGCTGAAGAGCTGGTTGCCGAACAGAAGACCAAAACAGTCGAGCCGGCTGCCGTCTCTCCTGTCGAAACTGCTGCAAAAGTAGCCACCATTACCACTGCTTCAGTGATTGCAACGCCTGCAGCGCCTCCGGTCCCGCCGGTCGTAAAAGCTGCCGGACCAGTTTCGCAAGCTACAGTCAGCGTTCAGCACAAGCCTGCCAACACATCGAAGGTCGCAACGCCTGCACCTGAACCTGTTGTCAGCAAGCCTGTTGCGACCGCCGCCAACGTTGCATCCCCTACCTTCACGCCGGCAAACGATGATTCCCGCAGTGAAAAAGCGATTATCGCCGCTCCGCGCCGCGCGACCGAAAACTCCTCGAAGCTTTTCTGGACCACAACTGCAATCAGCGTGCTATGGGCCGCTGGCGGCGTTGCACTGAGCAAGGCCATCAATCCCGATGTCTTCTCGACCTTGCAGGCCACCAAGGATTTCTTCACTTCACCTGCCGGTCTCGGCGTCGTCGCAGGCGTTGCACTGCCAGTCGCAATGTTCTGGGGTTTCGCGCAACTCGTGAAGCGTGCGCAGGAAATGCATACGGCAGCGCGCAGCATGTCGGAAGCTGCCATGCGGCTGCTCCAGCCGGAAGCTGTATCCGGTGATCGCGTTTCGACCCTTGGACAGGCTGTGCGCCGCGAAGTCGCCGCCATGAACGAAGGCATCGAACGCACTTTGGCGCGGGCCGTCGAGTTGGAAACGCTCGTTCAGTCGGAAGTCAATCAGCTTGAACGCGCCTATAGCGACAATGAAGTTCGTATCCGTTCGCTCGTTAGCGATCTCGGTAATGAACGCGAAGCGGTTGTCAGCCATGCCGAGCGTGTGCGTTCATCGATCTCTGGAGCGCATGAACAGCTTAAGGAAGAACTTTCGAGTGCTTCCAACATCATCCGCGACAATGTTCTCTCTGCATCGCAGCAGTTGAGCACCCTGCTCGGTGAATCCGGCGAGCGCCTGATCGGCAGCATCAACGAAAGCGGCGGCGCCATTGCCGAAGCCATCGAAACCCGTACCGGCGACATTGGCTCACGCATCACGACTTCGGGTGAAGCCTTCGCAAATCTGCTCGATACACGCATTGCAACACTGGATGAGCAGTCGCGCACAGTATCGGACCGCCTGACGGAAGCTCTGGACGAACGCACAACCGGCATTGCCAATCTGCTGGGCGGTGCAACGCAGTCCATGGTCAGCGAATTCGACACGCGTCTTGCCAACCTCGAAAGCACCCTTTCCGAGCGTGGCCGGTCGCTTCTATCCGAGTTCGAAGCGCGCGCGCATGCCCTCGACAGCAGCACTGAAAAGCTCAATGCAGCGCTCGAAACCCGTTCGCGCCAGATCAACGAAAACCTCATCGCGCGTACTCGTGAAATCGCGGAAACCTTCTCCAGCGGTCGTACGTCTCTGAGCACGATGATTGACGAAACCAAGACGAAGATCGGCGAAGATCTGACCTCTATCGGTGAAAGCGTTGGCAATATTCTCGGCGAAAAGGCCAATGCCTTTGCAGGCAAGCTTGCTGAAAGCCGCGACGTACTTGCTGCGTCACTGGAAGGCGAAACGGAACGCGTTTCCTCTGTCATCCGCGGCCATGCCGATACGCTTGCTGCACGCACGAGCGACATCGAAAATGCGGTCAATGCCAGTGTCTCTGCCCTCAACTCGGTTGCCGACAATCATGCGGCAATTCTGGAAGAGCGGACAAACGCACTGCGCCAGACGATGGAAAGCCACTCAGCATTGCTCGATACGAGCTTTGCAGACCACGCCCGCTCTCTGGAAGAACGTGCGACCACGCTTCACGGCGTCATCGCTGGCAATCAGGCCATGCTTGCTCAACTGATGGATGAGCGTGCTGCTGCAATGCGCGATAACTTCAACGAAAACCGTGAAGTGCTTGCCCGCACCTTCGATGAACGCGTGAATTCGCTGCAGGCGCTTATCGCTGATAATCAGGACACGCTCGCACGCATTCTCGATGAACGCGCAAGCAGCATGAATGAATCCATTGGTGCTGGTCGCGACGCATTCGTCGCCGCCCTTGGCGAACACGTCCGTCAGGTCGAAGAGCGCACGAGTGGCCTCCACACTGTCCTGAACGATCACAACAATGCCCTCTCCAGCATTCTGGATGGACACGAACGCACTATTGAAACCCGTGCTGCCGAAATCCGCTCGACTTTGAGCGACAGCACGGCATCACTGAGCCAGACGCTGCAGGATCACAGCGACATTCTGGAACAGCGCACAACCAACCTGCACAATGCAATTGCCGACAGCAGCTCGACCATCAGCCGCGCTTTCGAAGGCCAGACAGGCATTATCGAAGAACGCACACAGACGATGGAAAAAGCGCTCACCATCGGCGTCGACAATGTTCGTCGTGCGCTCGAACAGAGCGCTGGCATTGTTGCTGGCACGCTGCGTGAGAAGATTGGTGAAGCCGCGAGCACGCTTTCCGCTGAAGCAGCGAAGGCTGGTGAAGCGCTGGACGGTTTCGGCGAAGCATTCAGCGCCCGCCTGATCGACAACCTGTCTGGCACTGAGGCCCGTCTCGGCGACCGCGCCGATGCGATTGCCGGTCGTCTTGGCGAGATCGAAAGCCGCCTTACCGGCGAGCTCGGCTCGATAGAAGCCCGCATTGCGAACACGGCAAGCAGGACGAGCGAAACACTTGCTGGCCATAGCGAAGCCTTTGCTGCGAGCGTTGCCGACAATCTGGCTGGCACCGAAACACGCCTCAACGAACGCGCCAGCGCCATCGCCAGCGGTCTTGAAGCAATCGAAAGCCGCCTCACCGGCGAACTTAGCTCGATTGAGGCCCGGATCGCAGATACGGCATCCAAGACGAGCGAAACACTTGCCGGTCATAGCGAATCCTTCTCAGCCAGCGTTGCCGACAATCTCGCCGGTACCGAAACGCGCCTTGCAGAACGCGCAGATGCGATTGCAACCCGTCTCGGTGACATCGGTTCGCGCATCACGATGGAACTCGGCTCCGTCGAGGCACGTATCGCACAGGTAACCGACACGACAGCGGTTACGCTGGAAGAACGTACGCGCGAACTCAACGCCGTTCTCGCTGCCCGCTCTCAGGAAATCACCAAGATTCTCAACGATACGGCGGAACCGCTTGTACAGCGGCTTGCTGATAGCGGTCGCGGACTTGCACAGCAGCTTGAAGAAGCAACCCACGCTGCAACCGATAGGCTTCGTTCGGAAAATGCCGCTCTGGTCAATGCACTTGCAAGCCGCACAGCGGAAACGATTGCCGCCGTTCAGCAGGCCAAGGCCGGTCTTTCCGACAATGTCAGCGAACTGATCGACCGCCTTGCTATGTCAAACGGTGAACTGGGCAAGCTGATAGATGCTGCAACACGCAATCTCACCGATATCGACGGTCGCCTTGTCGACACAACGTCGAGCTTTGTTGAGAACACCAATCGCGCAGCACAGATGTTCCAGGCTTCCACCGGTCTGATAGACGGCAATATCGGCACCTTGCGTGCCATCTCCGACAGCACGCTGTCGCAGATTGCAGACATCGCCGACCGCTTCGAAGAGCATGGAAAGGTTCTCTCTTCGGCTTCTGACATGATCAACACAGCCCAGAACGGCCTTGTCAGCACGCTTGAAGATCGCCATCAGGCACTCGACAAGCTGGCATCCGGTCTGGTCGAGAAGTCGGAAGGCGTAGAAAAGCTGATGCAGTCCTTCGAAGAGCTGGTGTCTTCTGCATTCCAGCGCGCCGAAGGCCAGACCCGTTCGTCTGCCGAAAAGATGCGCGAAAGCGTTTCGGAAATCGTCGAGCAGGCTGCACTGAAATTCTCTGCGGCAACCGACGATATCCGTCGCACGGCAAGCGAAATCCGCAACGAGCTCAACACGACCCGTGGCGAACTGAAGCGCGGCGTTCTCGACATGCCTGCCGAAGCCAAGGAAACCACGACTGCGATGCGCAAGGCTGTTAGCGAGCAGATCAACGCGCTCAAGGAATTGGCTGAAATCGTCAACAAATCCGGTCGTCTGGTCGATGTCGGCGAAAGCCGCGCAGATCGTCCGGTTTCGCGTCCGGCACCGGTAGCACCTCGCCCAGCTCCGGTTCAGGCGCCGGTAGCACAGGCAGATGTTGCAATCCGCCAGCGCGCCTATGATGCGCCGAAAATTCAGCCGGCTCCGACAGCCACGCAAGAAGAAAAGCCACGTGGATGGGTCTCAGATCTTCTCGCTCGCGCTTCCCGTGAGGAAGAAGAAGCAGCACAGCCAAAGGCTCAGCCGGCCGCGACGCCTCGTTCGCCAAGCCATGTCGTTGAATCGCTGAATTCGCTTTCGGTTGATATCGCCCGCGCTATCGACCACGAAGCTTCGGTAGAACTTTGGGACCGTTATCGCCGCGGTGAGCGTAACGTCTTTACTCGCCGTCTCTATACGCTGAAGGGTCAGCAGACCTTTGACGATATCAAGCGTAAGTACCAGACGGATGGTGAATTCCGCCGCGCCGTTGACCGCTATATGGACGACTTCCAGCGTCTGCTTGAAGATGTAGCTCGCAACGACCGTGACAACATGGTGACGCGGACTTACCTCACCTCGGACACTGGCAAGGTCTACACCATGCTTGCCCACGCAAGCGGTCGCCTTCGCTAAGACCAGAACTCAAAGAAAACGCGGCCTTCGGGCCGCGTTTTTGTTCGTCTGGCAGAGATTACAACGGTTGGTTCCGTTCAAGAAAAAAGGTCGGCGCAACACGCCGACCTTTTTATTATTCTTATCTTGCCTCGGTTTAAAGCGCTGTCACTGTCCAGCTTACGATCTCGCTTGCAGTCCGTTCAAAAGCCGCATCGAGCGCCTTCACATAGGCTGCATTTGTTGCACCGCTCACAGGAATGGCCGTACGGAACACGCGGGTTGCACGGACTTCACCATTCTTGTCGTTCATCAGCTTGACGGCCAGTTCAACCACGGCGAGCTTAGGCGACGCATAGGCCTGAATTCCGAACATACGCAAATCAGTCAGGATCTGATAATTGATCGCCAGCCCATCTCCCGGACGACCAATTCCGCCAAACACGCCCGTATTTTCATAAGCCTGAACCAGACGTGACTGCACGATATTCGTCAGCCTGTCGCCCCATTGGGCGCCCTTCAGATATTCAATGGAGCCAGGTGCAGAGCTGACGACGATATTCTCGCTATCGAGCGCCTTTAGGGCCGTTGGTGTCGGAACCAGCAACTGTGTGCTCTTACGGCTTGGCGAAGATATGCCAGGTTGCGGTGCCGACAGATTGAACGTGTCAAGCGGTGTTGTCGTCCCGCAGCCAGCAAGGAGCAGGCCAATAAGAACAGGAACTGTGCGACGAGCGGCGCGAGGTGATCTCATCTCAATATGACTGACTCTGGAAATCAATGGCGTGTCCTCCCGTCATATTTCGGTACATTCCCCTGACCGCCGAAGATCAGGCGCTGGGGATTGCGCTCAAGATCAGTAATTGCCTGTTCTATGCGCTGTATGGAACGACGGCTGTCCACGACGACGGACTGCACATCACGTAATCCTTGTCCGGAAAACCGCTGCAGATTGTCTGCAATCGGCCCCAAACGTTTGTCGAGGTTGTCAGACGTTTGGCGGATGGATTCCAGCGTTGCCTTTGCTTGTGCAACAACCCCATCCTTGTCATCACTCGACAAGAGCTTGTCGGTCTTAGCCAGAATGTCATCGACGCGAACGGAAGCCGCGTTCAAGCGAGCCATCATGTCTTTTGCGTCAGTGACGATCTGGTTGATGTTTCCGGTGTTCTCGCCAAGCTCCTGAATGATATTGGCATTCTGCGCGAGCGCGTCTGTAAAAGTCTTCGTGTTATTGATTGTATCCGTCAGTGGTCCACGAGCATCCTTCACGAAGCCTTCCAGTTGACCGAGCACCGAATTTGCGCGTGCAGCGATATCCTGCGCGGTGGCAAGAAGATTGTTGACGGCAGACGGGTCGGCATCAATACGGGCAACAGTATCTTCTTTCGCAGCCTCGGTCAGAAGATTAGGCTCATCGAGGCGACCGCCCTTAAGTTCGATATAAGCCTGCCCCGTCAGCCCCTGAAAACCAAGGGTTGCTGCGGTTGAGCGGGTAATAGGCGTCGTCGCGTTAACGCGCGTTTTGACGATCACCATTTCTGGATTGGTCTCATCGAGATGCAACGCCCGAACATCGCCGACCTTGATGCCGTTGAACAGGACCTGACTTCCAATCGAAAGGCCGGTAACGGAACCCGGGATACGAACATCAAGCTCCAGAGAATCGCGCGCTTCCCCAAAACGGGCAATCCAGAACACGAATGCGAAAGCCAACAGGCTGACGATCAGCGTAAAGACACCTACCAGAACATAATTGGCTTTAGTTTCCATATCTTATCCAGTCTGCAAGCGGCTGCCGGGCCGCCGTCTCGTTGGCGCCGATGGATCAATCTGGCGCGCACGCTTGCCCCGAAAATAGGATTTAACCCACGGATCGTCTACCGTCAGCATGTCTTCAATAGTGCCGCTGACGAGTACCTTCTTGTTTCCAAGGACGGCAATCCGATCACAAATTGCAAAAAGACTATCGAGATCATGAGTGACCATATAGACGGTCAGACCCATCGTATCCCGCAGATTGGCAATCAGGTCATCAAACTCTGCAGCACCAATAGGATCGAGACCCGACGTCGGCTCATCAAGAAACAGAATATCCGGGTCCAGTGCCAGAGCACGCGCGAGCGCGGCACGCTTGATCATGCCGCCGGAAAGTTCTGACGGAAACTTTTCTGCCGTATCAGGCTTCAAACCGACAAGATCGATTTTAAGGCGCGCCAGTTCGTCCATCAGTTTCGGTGACAGATCGAGATATTCGCGCATAGGGACCTGAATATTTTCAAGAACATTCAGTGCCGAAAACAGCGCCCCGTGCTGGAACAAGACGCCCATACGCATGTCGATGGACATTTTTTCCAGCTCATTCAGCTTATCGATATTGCGACCGAGAATCTCGATCTCACCCGACTGTTTCTTGTTGAGGCCGAGAATGGTCCGCATCAGCACGGATTTGCCGGATCCGGAAGGGCCGATGAAGCCCAGAACCTCACCCTGGTAAATCTCAAGCGACAGCTTGTCGAGTACGGTCTGACGCCCAAACGAAACCGTCACGTCGCGCACCGAGATCATCGGTACGGCCGTCTGGCGATTATCTTCGTCCTGCGGTTGCGACCGGTGGTCGATGCCGTTCTTCATAACCATTCTTTAACCGAGCTTGGCTTCGGACTGAACCGTTGAACACGATTGAGGGGTCAATTTTCTGTGCAACTGTGTCTCAAAGAACCCATTAAAAACAAAGAACATAAGTCGTTTCTAAAAATTAATTGCCGCATAGAACATTGCGAACAAACCATCCACGACAATAACCACAAAAATTGCCTTCACAACGGAAGCAGTGACACGGCGACCCAGTGATTCTGCACTGCCACCGACCTTCATACCCTCTACCGAGGCGAGAATTCCTATAATCATGGCCATGAACGGAGCCTTGATAAGACCAGCAAAATAAGTGTTCAAAGCAACCGCATCATGCAGGCGGCTGATGAAAGCATCCGGCGAAATATTGGAATAGAACCAGGCGACGCCACCTGCCCCGACCAGCGCTGCCAGGTCGGAAATGATAGTCAGCAATGGCAGCACTACAACCAGCGCTACCAGACGGGGAAAGACCAGAACGCCCACCGGATTGAGGCCGATAACCGTCAGGGCATCCGTCTCCTCGCGCATTTTCATGGAACCGATTTCGGCTGTGATCGCACTGCCAGAACGACCGGCGATCATGATGGCTGTCAGAAGAACTCCAAGTTCACGCAGCACCAGAATGCCGACCAGATCGACGACAAAGATTTCAGCACCGAAATAGCGCAACTGAAATGCGCCCTGCTGGGCGATGATCGCGCCAACGATCGTCGACATCAGAATGATGATGGGAATCGCGCCGACGCCCATGCGATCCATCTGCGTAACGATGGCAGCAATGGGAATGCCGCTCCCGCGTCCATATTTCAGCTGGGCTCCACGGATCGTCGCACCAAGGATATGCATGGCCATCTTGAAGTCGTTACCCATAGAGATAACGCCACCGCCAAGCGCGGCCAGAAACGAAACGAAAAAGAACGGCTTTTTCTGGCGTGGAATATCCAGAGTGCGCTCGACAGCCTGCCTCACTTCCTCCATCAGAGGAAGCCAGGATTGACGCACGCCTTCAAGCTGCGCGTCTGCTCTCTTTGCAACAAGCCGCTGCCGCAAGCGTTCAATCAGCCAGGCACCCGCCGTATCAAGACCGGATACGCCCGAAACATCAATAACGGTCGCTTTGTGCGCGTCCGCTTTCTCAAGGTCACGCATCTTGTCGTCGACAAGATTGACACTCTGTGACACCCAGCGACCGCTCAGCCGAATATGGCGTGCACCGTCCTGCTCCGTCAGATCAATCTTCGGCGCAGGATTATCGGTAGCTCTTGCTTTGTCGGCAGTGTCGGTCAACATGGCCTACCTCATATACGAGTCGTTGAACGACCGAAATACTGCGTCCCAGAGGGCATATCTATGCACAATACCTTGAATATCATTGTCGAACGCTATCCCATCGCCGGAAAATTCACAATCTCCAGAGGCTCCAAGACGGAAGCCGCTGTTGTTGTGTGTGTGATTGGCAACGGCCTCCATAAGGGGCGCGGCGAATGCGTTCCTTATGCGCGTTACGGCGAAAGCATTGAAAGCGTGAGCGCCCAGATTGAAGCCACCCGTACTGCTATTGAAGGTGGCGCCACGCGACAGGATATCCAGGCTTTGATGCCAGCCGGAGCTGCCCGCAATGCGGTCGATTGTGCCTTATGGGACCTCGAAGCCAAGACGTCGGGCAGAAGCGTTGCTGAAATGCTCGGCACCTCGCCCCGTCCTCTTGAAACCGCTATTACCGTCTCGCTCGGTACACCTGTCGAAATGGCGGAATCGGCGGCAAAGGTGGCTCACTATCCTCTGATAAAAGTGAAGATGGGCGGCGAGAACGATATCGAGAAAATCCATGCGGTCACAAAGGCAGCTCCGAACAGCCGCATCATCATCGATGCAAACGAAGGCTGGACGGCAGACAATATTGCCGAGAACATGCGTGCCGCAGCCGAAGCAGGCGTCGTTCTTATCGAACAGCCCCTGCCAGCAGACAATGATCATATTCTTAGCGAGATCGAACGCCCAGTCATCATCTGCGCCGATGAAAGTGTCCATACATCCATCGGCCTTGAGAAGCTGGCCGAACGCTACGACGCTGTAAACATCAAGCTCGATAAAGCAGGTGGGCTGACCGAAGGTCTCATCATGCGGGACAAGGCAATAGACCTCGGCCTTCAGATCATGGTCGGCTGCATGGTCGGCACGTCCCTTGGGATGGCGCCGGCGGTCTTGCTCGCCCAGAAAGCCAATGTGGTCGATCTTGATGGACCATTGCTTCTCGCCCATGATCGTGATCCGGGGTTGCGCTATGAAGGCGCACTGGTCTATCCGCCCGAAGCCACCGTCTGGGGCTGATCCACCTGTTGATAACTCTCGCTCGCGGTGCCATTGATCGGAGCGAGAGCATCTTCAAAAATATCGGCACAAGAATCCCAGGTGAATTGTTTGAGTACTTGCGCAGGCTCAAACGGCTGCATTTCCAGCGCCGCCAGACATGCCTCCCCAAGATTTTCGGAAAGAACACCGGCACCTGTTGCTCCCACGACATCCCGTGAACCGGGCACCGGATAGGCCGCGACTGGCAGGCCGGACGCTATCGCTTCCAGCAAAACAAGACCAAACGTGTCTGTCCGGCTTGGGAAAACAAACACATCTGCGGCAGCATAAGTTTTTGCCAACGCCTCGCCTTCCCGTTTTCCAACGAACACCGCTTCTGGAAATCGCGTCTGCAATTCATTGAGGGATGGACCGTCGCCGACGATCAGTTTTGTGCCGGGAAGATCAAGTTCGAGAAACGCTGGCAGGTTCTTTTCGGTGGCGACTCGACCCACACAGATGAAAATTGGTCGCGGCAGGTCCCTCACCACTTCCGTCCGAGGATAAAACAGCGTTCGGTCGACCCCACGCGTCCACAGGTCCAGTCGCGTAAAACCTCGCGCCTTGAGATCATCCAGAATGGATTGGGTCGGCACCAACGTATGCTGAGCCGCATTATGGAAACGACGCAGGAATGCGTAGGTCCAGCTCGGCGGTATAGGAAAGCGCTCTTGCAGGTACTCGGGGAACCGAGTGTGAAAGCTTGTCGTGAATGACCAGCTCATTTTCAGGCAAGCACGCCGCGCCATGAAACCCAGAGGTCCTTCTGTTGCGATGTGCACATAATCCGGCTGCAAGGACCTCAGACGTCGCCTAAGCGCGCCTGGTGCGATGAGCGCGAGCCGGATCTCCGGATAGGTCGGACAGGGGATCGATCTGTAGTCTAGCGGGGATATGACAGTGACGTCGTATCCACGTTCGATCATCAAGTCACGGCATTTGGTCAGCGTGCGCACGACGCCGTTGACTTGAGGATGCCAGGCGTCGGTGACGATGACGATTTTCTTCATCGGCGCAAATTCACCAACTCACGAACGGGTCGCGGAAGCTGAATGACCCTGCCCTCGTCATGGTCTTCACTATCCGAATTGACGATCCCTGCCGTCTGGCGGCGATCGCGCCGTTCAGTCCATTCGATGAGTTCCATCCGACCATCGAAATGTTCGATCACAGCCGTGCAGCTTTCCACCCAGTCGCCTGTATTGATGTATTCGACGCCATTCATGCTCTCGATCGTGGCATGATGGATATGACCGCAGATAACGCCGTCGACCCCGATACGCTGCGCTTCTTCAGAAACCACATTCTCGAACTGACCAATGAAATTGACCGCCTTTTTGACGCGGAATTTAGCCCAGGCTGAAAACGACCAGTAGCGCAGGCCAAAAAGCGAACGGACACGGCTCATAATCGTATTTATCCAGATCGCCGTGTCATATGCCCAATCGCCCAGATAGGCGATGAAGCGTGCATTGCGCACCACCACATCGAACTGATCGCCATGGATAACAAGAAACTTGCGACCGTCTGCCGTCTCATGGATTGCCCGGTTCATCACTTCGATGCCGCCGAAATGCGTCCCCTGGAAATTTCGCAGGAATTCGTCATGATTCCCCGCGATATAGATGATATTGGCGCCCTTGCGACTCTTGCGGAGCAGCTTCTGGACCACATCATTGTGTTCCTGCGGCCAATGCCAATTACGCCGCAGACGCCACCCATCGACAATATCGCCGACGAGGTAGATCGTCTCGGCTTCATGATAACGAAGAAAATCCAGAAGCAGTTCGGCCTGAGCGGCCTTTGAACCGAGATGCACATCCGAAATAAAAAGAGTTCGAAGTTTTCTGGGCTGTGGAGCGTCGGAGCTCATTTGGTTGTCCCCTTCAATGGCAACCTGATCTGAGCGCAGAAAACCCGATTCATGTCACAGTGATATGACGGCTTGTTTTGAAGCACGGAAAACAAGCTTCCGCGCTTCATTTCGTGATCCTCTTAAGCGACTAGTCTTACCTTTGGGCCTACATAACGCGATTGCGGGCGAATGAGCTTGTTCGCTGCTATCTGTTCACGACAATGCGCTACCCAGCCCATAGTTCTTCCCATCGCGAAGACACAGGTAAACGCCTCACGCGGGAAACCGAGTTGCTCAAGCAATAGAGCGGTATAGAACTCGACATTTGTTTCGAGAGAGCGGTCCGGCTTGTGGCGTTTAAGAACCGCGATGGCGGCTTTTTCCACGGCTTCGGCCAATTCAACACGGGGCTTTCCACGCTCATGCTCAAGCACTTCAATATGCTTCAATGCGGCTTTCAAGGCATCGGCTCGCGGATCGCGTACGCGATAAATTCGATGACCGAATCCCATCAGCCTTTCCCCATCAGCAACAGCCGATTCCAGCCACCGTTCTGCGTTGTCGGGTCTGCCTATTGCATCCAGCATATCGAGAACAGGGCCTGGCGCACCGCCATGCAACGGCCCTTTCAAAGCGCTGATTGCAGCGAGCAGAGAAGAGGTCAATCCGGCCCGCGTCGATGCCACAACACGAGCAGCGAAAGTCGATGCATTCAATCCATGATCGGAAACGGTCATAAGATAAGTGTTCAGCCCGGCAATTTCTGCTTCGGCAGGCATTCCAGCATTCATCATACGAAGAATGTCCGCACTATGGGGAAGCGTAGGATCAGGACGAATTGGAAGCCGTCCCTTTTGCCCTCGTAGAATGGCGGTCGTGAAGACCGCCGGTGCCGCCATCAAATGCAGTGCTGCAGTCAGATCATCGTCGTCGGGGATGCGGGCCATCAATGCGCGAAGCGCTTCTATGGGTGACATTTCCATCAAGCTATCGTCAAGTGCGTCCGTATGATGAAATACCTGCACGCGCGCCTCGCCTAGCGCTTTCTGAAGCTCCTCCCCTTTGGGAAGGTCAGTGAAAAAACCGTCCCAAAGAAGTTCTATTCCATCTTCGACGCTACTGTGCGGGACCAGATCGTCCAGCGACCGACCGCGAATAACCAGCTTGCCCGCCAGCCCGTCGACGTCAGACAGCACGGTTTCGGCAGCAATCACATCTTCGAGTCCGCTATTCATTGTAATTCTCCTTGTTTGCCTTTCGACATTGAATCCAAGTATAGTTGACGTCAATCTTGATGAAATCGATCAATGTAGGGAGCAATAATGGACTGGCTGACAACGGAAGAAGCCCTCGCCGTTCTTCAGACGAAGCCGCAGACTCTCTATGCCAATGTGAGTCGCGGTCGCATTCGTTCCAAGCCATTACCCGACAATCCCAGGCGCAGCCTTTATAGATCGGAGGACGTTCATCGATTGGCTGACAGGCGCCCCGGTCGTAAACGAGATAGCGTTGTTGCCGCCGACACCATTCGTTGGGGACTTCCAATCATGCGTTCGGGTATCTCGACCATTATCGATGGTCGCCTGCTCTATCGCAGTTACGACGCTGCTGAACTCTCAGAAACAGCGACACTGGAAGAAGTAGCCGCCTTGCTGTGGCAGATGGATTTCGGCAATATCAGCGTCTCTAGTACTACCCCAAATCCGGACAACCGTCCGAGCAGTTCCGTACCTCTGGAACGGTTATTTACTGTTTTTGGCATTCGCGCAGCCAACGATCTGCCCAGTTCCGGACGCTCTACGGCAATTCTGCAGCACGAGGCCTTTGGTCTGCTGCAACTTTTTCATAATACCGTTCTTGGAGTTGCTGCATCCGATAAGCCTATGCATGAACGTATTGCCTCAGCTTGGGAAAAGCCGCAGGCAAGCGATATGATCCGGCGCGTTCTGGTGCTTCTGGCGGACCATGAACTCAATGCATCGGCATTCGCCACACGCGTTGCGGCATCGACGGGTGCACCGCTTTCGGCTGCAATTCTCGCCGGGTTATCAACATTGATCGGCCCGCGACACGGGCGAGCGGCAACTGTTGCCGCGGCTATTGTTGCCCAAGCCCGGCAAATAGGTGCGGAAGCGGCCATCAAGGACCAACTCAGGCAAGGCACTCAATTTCATTTGTTCGGTCATCCGCTTTATCGTGAAACAGGTGATATACGTGCTTCCGCGTTGCTGGAACATCTGGACCTGCCTGCTCTATATCGCGATCTGGAGCGAAGTGCTGCGGACATCCTTGGTGAAAAACCGAATGTCGATTTCGCACTCGCTGCGGTGACAGAAATCTATGAACTGCCGCCGGATGCGCCGCTGTTCCTTTTCGCACTCGCGCGCATTGCTGGCTGGCTCGCCCACGCACTGGAACAAGCGGATAGCGGATCTCTGATACGCCCCAGAGCGGAGTTCACTCCCCCAATTGAATAGCGACACTCACCAAATATTGTTCTCAAGGACAGCATTTTCTGCCCGTAAAAAGTGGACATATACGCCCGTGAACCAGAATCCGGTTGATCGAACCGCTCGCTTGGTGGCATGTCTTGAGAACTTGAACGAAAGATGAGGATCGAGCCGTGGACTTGGGCCTGAAGGGTCGAAAGGCGATTGTATGTGCTTCCAGCAAGGGACTTGGACGGGCTTGCGCGGAAGCGCTTGCCGAAGCCGGGTGCGATCTGATTCTCAATGGACGAAATGAAGAAATCCTCGCGGAAACAGCGAAGACAATTCGCCAAACATTTGGTGTAAAAGTCGATGCAGTGGCTGCCGACGTATCAACTGCTGGAGGACAGGAAAAACTGCTCTCTGCCTGTCCTGCGCCGGACATTCTCGTCAATAATAATGGTGGCCCCGCCTTCAAGGATTTCCGCCTTCTTGATCGCGACGCAATCCTGCAGGGAGTGACGCAGAATATGGTTACCCCCATCGAGCTGATCAAAGCCGTGATCGACGGGATGGTGGAGCGCCGTTTCGGTCGTATCGTCAATATCACGTCAACGTCGGTCTACGCTCCTATTCCCGGCCTTGATCTCTCCTCCGGGGCTCGTGCCGGTTTGACTGCGTTTCTGGCTGGCGTCGCCCGCACGGTTGCAGCCTCCAATGTGACGATCAACAATATCCTTCCAGGCGCCTTCGACACGGATCGCCTTCGTAGCGGCTTTGCATTCTCGGCCCAGAAAAACGGCACGACACCTGGTGCAGAAGCTGCAAAGCGGGCATCGGCGATTCCTGCAGGAAGAATCGGCCAACCAAAGGAATTTGGCCAGGCTTGCGCCTTCCTTTGCTCGGAACATTCCGGGTTCATTACCGGGCAGAATCTCGTTATCGACGGCGGTGCGTATCAGAGTGCGTTTTAACAGCACCAAACGATAGATCTGCAAATTTGGAAAAACTCATTCTCGAAAACGGGCCTACTGAGATTTGAGCCGATAGACTAAGAACAATAACGGCCCAGTGTGCGGAAGCAGCGTGCAGAAACTGTATGCGATCACCGCGCTCTCCACGTGCAAGTGGGCTTTTGCCCTGCACGAAAGATTTTGGAAAGCGATGCGACCATGACCAAGAAAACACCTTCCACTTCCCGTTCGGATTTCGATGAAGCAGCTCTGTTCTTCCACCGTTATCCGAAGCCCGGAAAGCTGGAAATTCAGGCGACAAAGCCGCTTGGCAACCAGCGAGATCTGGCGTTGGCTTATTCGCCTGGCGTGGCCGCTCCCTGCCTCGCAATCCACGAAGACCCGGCAACTGCCGCCGAATATACTGCCCGCGGCAATCTCGTTGCCGTCGTGTCAAACGGCACTGCGGTTCTCGGCCTTGGCAATATTGGCGCCCTTGCTTCCAAGCCGGTCATGGAAGGTAAGGCCGTCCTTTTCAAGAAATTTGCAGACATCGACGTGTTCGACATCGAAATCGATGCGCATGAGATCGGCCGCATTGTTGATGTTGTTGCTGCTTTGGAACCGACTTTCGGCGGCATCAATCTTGAGGATATCAAGGCGCCTGAATGCTTCGAGGTTGAAGAACAGCTTCGCGCTAAGATGAACATTCCTGTCTTCCATGATGACCAGCACGGCACGGCGATCATTGTCGCAGCGGCGGTATTGAACGGTCTGGAACTTGCCGGAAAAAAGATCAGCGACGCCAAGGTTGTTACATCCGGCGCTGGTGCTGCAGCTCTTGCGTGCCTCAATCTGCTCGTCAATCTCGGTGCAAAGCGCGAAAACATCTGGGTCTGCGATCTCGAAGGCGTTGTCTACGAAGGGCGTAACACGCTGATGGATCGCTGGAAGGAAGTTTACGCACAGAAGACCGACGCACGTGTTCTGGCCGATGTCATCAGCGGCGCTGACGTCTTCCTCGGCCTTTCGGCTGCCGGCGTGCTGAAGCCTGAGCTTCTGAAGCAGATGGCAGAAAAGCCGTTGATCATGGCGCTCGCCAACCCGAAGCCGGAAATCATGCCGGAAGAGGCTCGTGCGGCCCGCGCCGATGCCATGATCTGCACCGGACGTTCGGACTATCCGAACCAGGTCAACAACGTCCTTTGCTTCCCTTATATCTTCCGCGGCGCGCTTGATGTCGGTGCGACTGCAATTAACGAAGAAATGAAGCTGGCGGCTGTTCGCGCAATTGCCGCGCTTGCCCGCGAAGAGCCTTCAGATGTTGCTGCACGCGCATATTCCGGTGACACGCCGACTTTCGGACCGGACTACATTATTCCGTCGCCGTTCGATCAGCGCCTGATTCTGCGTATAGCCCCGGCAGTTGCCAAGGCCGCGATGGAAACAGGTGTAGCCACGCGTCCGATCGAAGATATGGAAGCCTATCTCGATCGTCTGAATCGCTTCGTCTTCCGCTCTGGCCTCATCATGAAGCCAGTTTTTGCCGCAGCCCGTGCCCAGGAAAAGCCGAAACGCGTCATCTATGCGGATGGTGAAGATGAACGCGTACTCCGCGCTGCTCAGGTCGTGATCGAAGAGCGCGTCGCAGCTCCGATCCTCGTGGGACGCCCGCAGGTCATTGAAACCCGCCTGCGTCGCTATGGCCTCAAGATTCGCCCGGGAACTGATTTCGAACTCATCAATCCCGAAGACGATCCGCGCTATCGCGACTATGTCGATCTTTATCTTTCCTACACCGGTAGACAGGGCGTCACGCCAGAGGCGGCACGTACCATTGTCCGCACAAACTCGACCGCAATTGCCGCTCTCGCCGTTATGCGTGACGAAGCGGACGCCATGATATGTGGTCTTGAAGGTCGCTTCGAACGCCACCTCCGTGTTGTACGCCAGATTATCGGCAAGGTTCCAGGTATCCGTGACTATTCTGCATTGAGCTTGCTGATTTCACAGCGCGGTGCCCTCTTCCTCACTGACACTTATGTCAATGTCGAGCCAGGCGCGAACGAAGTCGCGGAAATGGCAATTCTGGCCGCGAAGGAAATCAGCCGCTTTGGAATTGAGCCAAAGGCAGCACTCGTATCGCATTCGAATTTCGGATCGAAAGAATCAGCCAGTGCGGAAAAGATGCGCGAAGCCGCAGCAATTCTCGCCGAGAAGGCGCCGGAACTCGAATCCGACGGCGAAATGCATGGTGATTCCGCTCTCTCGCAGGCACTGCGTGATCGCGTGTTCCCAAATTCACGCCTAAAGGGCGAAGCCAATCTTCTTGTCTTCCCCAACCTTGACGCCGCTAACATTACGCTGAACGTGGTCAAGACGGTCACAGATGCACTGCATGTAGGTCCGATCTTGCTTGGTGCGGCCCGCCCAGCACACATTCTGACGCCTTCGGTCACCTCGCGTGGTGTCGTCAATATGACTGCGCTGGCAGTGGTCGAAGCCTTGCAGAAATCCGGAGAAGCTCTTCGTAGGAAGAAGTAAATTAACAAGAACTAAGTTAGAATTATATAATATAAATCTAATGAACGGCGAGTATATTTAAATATACTCGCCGTTAGTATTTAATTTACTATATTTTTCAAACATGATAACGCCAGCATCGATATCGAGGTTATCATGTCTATTATTTCAATTAATTCTAATAGAGCAATATTTTACTCAGCAATCCTGCTACTGTCTGGAGTGCTGGCTGGCTGTACAACTATACCACCCACGAAATTGTGCACGCCTCTCGAACAAAAGCAGCTTAAGAAACAGCATCTCGTCACCCAATCAGCTCTTGATCGCAAGGAAGCAGAGCTTTCCCGCTTGAGAAAGACCTCATCTCAGGATCGTTGCGTGGGCAGCTTGTTTACCTCTGCTGTCAAATCAGCGCAGTGTACAAAATTGCTGACCAGAACAGATCGACTGGTAGCTGAAACACAGACTTTGCGCGAACGCCTTAATGAACTGAACATGGCGCTTGCCGGACGTGCGTCACCATCCAAACACGTAAAATCCTGCAAGGCGTCCTGGGTCGCATCGCCTAAGAAGCCTCAATTGAAAACGGTCCACATTCCGCAGCAGAAATTCAAAGCAACAGCCAAGGCGCGCGCCGAGATGAGTAGCACCATCGCTTTGCCTGCCTATGAAACACCTGCTCCTGTCGAAGTGGAAAAAGTCGATTACACGTCATCTGCGGCGGTGCAGTCCTCGAATACTACACCGGCCTACGTCGCGCCTGCCAAAATAACCCCGCCTGTGGAACGCCCCTATACGGCGAACGCAAATGTCAGGGTTGTCGGCTCAGAGTTTTTTCCGGACCAATCAGCACCAGCAAGTCGGCCAGTTCCGGACCATGCGCCTGCCCCGTAAGCGCTAGGCGCAAGGGCATGAAAAGGTTCTTGCCCTTGCGCCCCGTTGCAGCCTTCACCGCATCAGTCCAGACTTTCCAGGTTTGATGATCCCATGGAGCTGACGGCAACAGAGCAAAAGCCTCTTTCAGGAAAGCACGATCCTCTTCTGACAAGTCCGGCATTTCTGGCAAGTTGCCATCAACGATAGACCACCAATGCCCGGCATCCTTGAAGCGGTCGAGGTTTCCTCGTACTGCCAGCCAGAAGGGTTCAGCCTTCGCGCCGGAAATACCCATGTCCGCCAGACGTGACTGGGCTTCTGAAAACGGCATCTCGTGCAGAAGGGCACGATTGAGCGTATCCAGTTCCGCAGGATCAAACTTTGCCGATGACTTTGATATGGAAGCCAGATCGAAGCGTTCGGCCAGGCTTTCCATACTGGGCGCAGCCGATACACTTTCCGATGTACCAATCAGAATCGCCAGCGATGCGACAGCCATGGGCTCGAAGCCAGCTTCGCGCAGTGAACCGACAGACAGAGCGCCGGTTCGTTTTGAAAGCCCTTCGCCCGAAATTGTCGTCAGCAAATTGTGATGTCCAAAAACTGGAGCGGTAGCCCCCAGCGCCTCGAAAATCGCAATCTGCACGCCGGTATTGGTCACATGGTCATCGCCACGAATGATATGTGTGACACCCAGATCTATATCATCCACTACCGATGGCAGCGTGTAGAGATAAGTGCCGTCCTCACGCACCAGCACCGGATCCGACATTGATGCCAGATCGACAGTCTGCGGACCGCGAACCAGATCGTCCCAATGGACCTCCGTGCGCTTGGTATCGAATGGATCGGTTTCGAAATTGGGCAACAGGAAACGCCAGTGTGGCTTGCGCCCCTCAGCTTCGAAAGCGGCCCTCTCATCTTCGGTCAGCTTCAGGCCTTCGCGGCCATATACCGGCGGCAAACGACGCGCGAGACGCAGCTTGCGACGGCGCTCCAACTCATCCGCTGTTTCATAACAGGCATAGAGCAAACCGGCCTGTTTGAGCTTCTCCACTGCCTTGCCGTAGACATCGAAACGCTTAGACTGATATTCGACACGATCAGGTTTGATACCGAGCCAGTCGAGGTCGACTGCAATTGCCTGAGCATATTCTTCCCGGGAGCGTTCAACATCGGTATCGTCATAGCGCAGAATGAACTTGCCGCCGTTCTTCTGAGCGAACAGCCAGTTTGAAAGCGCTGTGCGCGTATTGCCAATATGAATATAGCCCGTCGGCGACGGAGCAAAACGAACAGTTACGGTCATTTTATTGTCTTTCAGCGGTCGCGGAAGCGGTTCGTTATAGGGTAGCGGCGATCGCGTCCGAAATTCTTCTTGGTAATTTTAACACCAGGCGCCGACTGTCGGCGCTTATATTCAGCGAGATAGAGCAAATGTTCAATCCGTTGAACGATTTCGAGTGGATGCCCGCGCTTGGCAATCTCAGTGTTGCTCATTTCGTTTTCGACGAGGCATTCAAGAATGTCATCCAGAACCGGATAAGGCGGCAAACTATCCTGATCCGTCTGATTTTCACGCAGTTCAGCGGATGGCGCTTTGGAAATGATATTGTGCGGGATCACCTCACCCGACGGGCCAAACGCGCCGTTCGGTACATGGCTGTTACGCCACTCCGACATCGCATAGACCTGCATCTTGTAGACATCCTTGATCGGATTGAACCCGCCATTCATGTCGCCATAAAGCGTCGCATAGCCGACCGACATTTCAGACTTGTTGCCGGTGGTAACAACCATCGAACCAAATTTGTTTGAAACAGCCATCAGAATGGTGCCGCGTGCACGGCTCTGCAGGTTTTCTTCCGTAACACCGCTCTCGGTTCCCTTGAAAAGCGGATGCAGCACCTCAAGAAAGCCTTCAACTGGCGCGGAAATAGGAACGATATCGTAACGAACGCCGAGTGCCTTCGCACAATCAGCAGCGTCTTTGAGAGATTCATCGGACGTGTAGCGGTAGGGCAGCATGATGCAGCGCACCCGATCCTTACCCAATGCATCGACACCCAGAGCCGCACAGATTGCCGAGTCGATGCCGCCCGAAAGCCCGAGCACCACATCCTTGAAACCGTTCTTGTTCACATAATCCCGTAATCCAAGCATGCAGGCGGAATAGTCAGCTTCAAGCCCTTCCGGAAGAATGGCCTTCTCACCTTCATCACAGCGCCAGCCGTCATTCTCTCTGTGCCAGACGGTCAGCGTGATCTGCTCCAAGAATTGCGGCATTTGCAGGCAAAGCGACCGGTCAGCGTTGAATGCGAACGATCCGCCATCGAAAACCAACTCATCCTGCCCGCCAACCTGATTGGCATAAACCATTGGCAAATCGGTTTCGATTACCTGTTTCAGGACCACTTGATGGCGTCGGTCCATTTTCGCACGGTGATAGGGCGAACCGTTTGGTACAAGCAAAATCTCTGCGCCACTCTCGGCCAGCGTTTCCGCCACACCGAGTTCACCCCAAATATCTTCACAGATTGGAATCCCGATGCGAACGCCGCGGAAATTAACTGGTCCCGGCATTGGACCTGCCTGAAATACGCGCTTCTCATCGAACTCGCCATAATTCGGCAGGTCGACCTTGAACCGTTCGGCAATAATCTCGCCACCATCCAGCACTGCAATGGAGTTATGCAGTCCGCTTTCACGGCTGAGCGGTGTTCCTATGATGACACCGGGGCCGCCATCGGCTGTGTCGCGTGCTAGTTCGCTTACGGCCTTTTCACATGCAGCAAGAAAGGATGGTTTCAGAACCAGATCTTCCGGCGGATAACCGGAGATGAACAACTCTGTAAACAGAATGAGATCGGCCTTCATCCTGGCAGCCTCGGCGCGTGCCGCGCGTGCCTTGGTCAGGTTTCCGGCGATATCGCCCATGACGGGATTAAGCTGCGCAACGGCAATACGGAGCATGGCAAGATTCTCGTGAGAGGCTAACATGCCCAAGCTTTAGCGCGCTTGGGTAAGCAAATGCAACGGATGCAATCAATCAACCGCTTTGTTTGTCAGACCAGATATGTCTTGACGAGGATATAGCCCCAGACCGCGACGACGAACACGATGGAAATCAGAACAGCGAGCGACCCGCAATCCTTTGCAATCTGAATTTCCTTATGAAAATCCCGCGAGACGGCATCACAAGTTGCCTCGATACCGGTGTTCAGCACTTCCACGAGGATAAGAAACAGGACCGATCCGGTCATAAAAAGGAAAGCAAGCCAGGTCGGCGCAAGGAAAAAAGCCGCTGGCAAGGACAGAAGAAACAGCACCAGCTCCTGTTGAACTGCCTTTTCATGTCCTGCGAGGTACTTCAGTGCTCGCATGGAATTAAAAAAAGCCAGGAAAATCCGCTGCATCATTACCCTCAATCAAATTGGTTACAGCTTGGCCCAAAAATCAAAGCCGATTTTCAGAAAGCACAAAGCGTTCCTCAAGCATCCGTTCAGACACATGCCGCTCCAAGGCAATCAATAGGTGAGTTTCCCCGAAATGCAACAGGGCGGAGATCGAAACCCCGCCCTGCACGTTCTGGAATGTTGGAAACCGTCAGGCGCTCGCGACCTGCTTGTCCGTACCGGCATCGCGCTCCTTCTTGAGGAGTTCGGCCAGCAAAAACGCCAGTTCCAGCGCCTGATCGGCGTTGAGACGTGGATCGCAATGCGTATGGTAGCGATCGTGCAGATCTTCTGCCGAGATCGCACGCGCGCCGCCCGTGCATTCCGTCACATTCTTGCCAGTCATTTCGACATGAATACCACCTGGATGCGAGCCTTCAGCGCGATGAATCGCGAAGAAGGACTCCACTTCCTTGAGGATACGGTCGAACGGACGCGTCTTGTAGCCACCGGCAGTGATCGTGTTGCCATGCATAGGATCACATGACCATACAACCTTGCGACCTTCCTTTTCGACAGCACGAATGAGCTGCGGCAGGTGATCGCCAACCTTGTCGTAGCCAAAGCGTGCAATCAGCGTCAGACGTCCTGCTTCGTTTTCCGGATTCAAAAGATCAATCAGGCGAATAAGATCATCCGGCTGCAGCGACGGCCCACACTTGAGACCGAGCGGATTCTTGATGCCGCGGCAGTACTCGATATGAGCATGGTCAGCCTGACGTGTGCGGTCGCCGATCCAGATCATGTGGCCGGACGTGCCGTACCAGTCACCGGAAGTCGAGTCCACGCGGGTCAGAGCTTCTTCATATCCAAGAAGCAGCGCTTCATGGCTGGTGTAGAAATCGGTTTCACGCAGCGAATGATTGCTATCAGCAGTGATTCCGATTGCCCGCATGAAATTCATGGTTTCGGAAATACGCTGCGCCAAAGCTGCATATCGTTCTGCCTGCGGGCTCTTACCGACAAAGCCGAGCATCCACTGGTGAACGTTCTCCAGATTTGCGTAACCGCCCTGGGCGAACGCACGCAGCAGGTTAAGCGTTGCCGCAGACTGGCGGTATGCCATGTCCTGGCGCTGCGGATCAGGAATGCGCGAGGCCGCGTCAAATTCGATCCCGTTGATGATGTCACCACGGTAGGATGGCAGTTCCACGCCATTAAGCGTTTCCATGTCCGATGAACGCGGCTTGGCGAACTGACCGGCGATACGGCCAACTTTCACGACCGGCTTCGAAGCGCCAAATGTCAGCACGACAGCCATCTGAAGAAATACGCGGAAAAAGTCGCGGATGTTATCCGCGCCATGTTCAGCAAAGCTTTCGGCGCAATCACCGCCCTGGAGCAGAAATGCCTTGCCTTCCGCCACTTCGGCCAATTGCTGCTTGAGCTTGCGCGCCTCACCTGCAAAAACCAGCGGCGGATAGGTGCGAAGACGGGCCTCAACGTCGTTCAGAGCCTGTGCGTCCGGATAAAACGGCACTTGCTTGATCGGTTTGTTTCTCCAGGAATGCGGGGTCCAGTTCTTCGTCATTTGAGCACCTGTTTGCTTCTATCCGCTCGATTTCTCTCGGATTATATCCTCCTTACACGAAAGCCGGAATCCCTTAACGGACAGCCCACATCTGACAATGATGGCAGCCTGCCCCGGAAACCCGGCGTGCGTGGTCGCGCTGATATAATGCAGGCTGAGACTTTATGCCAGCAATATTCGTTAACCGAAGAAACCGGTTGCGAACGATTTATCCGTCGATTTTCTCACCATTCACGACACGATAGGTCGGCTTGTACATGGTGACCAGTTCTTCGGCCGCTGTCGGATGAACCGCCATCGTACGATCGAAGTCATCTTTGGTCGCACCGGCCTTGAGTGAAATACCCAAAAGCTGAGCCATTTCACCGGCGTCCGGCCCCATGATATGGGCCCCGACCACCCTGCGGCTCGCGGCATCGACGATGAGCTTCATGAGCATTTTCTCATTGCGACCGGAAAGCGTATTCCTCATCGGACGGAACAGCGCTCTGTAAACCTCGATTTCCGGGTACTTCTTCGCCGCCTCATCTTCCGGCAAACCGACCGTGCCGATTTCGGGTTGGGAGAACACAGCCGTCGCGATCAGCTCGTGATCAGGCTTGGTCGGATTGTCCTTGAAGGCCGTTTCGAGGAAGCACATGGCTTCGTGGATTGCCACGGGCGTTAGCTGGACACGGTTCGTGACATCTCCCACAGCCCAGATATTTGCAACATTGGTGCGCGAATAATCATCGACCGGAATAGCGCCCAGCTCATCCATCTTAACGCCAGCTCTCTCCAGCCCAAGACCCGTCGTGTTGGCCTTGCGCCCGATCGCCATCATTGCCTGACCGACATCCAATGTGTCGCCGTTGTTCAGCGAAATCTTCAGATTGCCGTCTGACTGTTTCTCGATCTTTTCGAAAACCGCTTCACAAATGATGCGAATGCCCTTGGCTTCCATCGTTTCGTGCAACAAATGGCGCAAATCCGGGTCGAAACGTGAGAGGATTTCCTTGCCTCGATAAACAAGCGTCGTTTCGACGCCAAGGCCATGGAATATGTTTGCAAACTCAACAGCGATATATCCGCCACCCGCAATGGCAATCGCTTTCGGCAGCTCGGCCAGATGAAACGCTTCGTTGGAGCTGATGCAAAATTCATATCCGGGCATGGTTTCAGGCATGCTCGGATGACCGCCGGTGGCGATCAATATCTGATCTGCTGTGACGCGACGACCATCGGCTTTCAGTTCGATAGTATGCTCATCAATCAATTCGGCCCGGCTGGAGAAAATTTCGACTTCAGAATTCTGGAGCCCCTTGGTATAGAGCCCCTCAAGCCGGGTAATCTCCTTGTCCTTGGCATCGATCAGCTTTTTCCAGTCGAATGTCGATGCGCCAACATCCCAACCGTAACCGGCAGCATCTTCAAAATGTTCAGGAAACTGCGAAGCATAGACGAAGAGCTTCTTCGGCACGCAGCCGCGAATAACACAGGTCCCACCCATGCGATATTCTTCCGCAAGGCCGACCTTCTTGCCCATCGCTCCGGCGAGACGTGCAGCCCGAACCCCGCCGGACCCCCCGCCGATAACAAACAGATCATAGTCGAAGCCGGTCATGGGATTCTCCAATTAAACATTGCGTTGGCCGATATGTAGGCAAAAGAAAAAGCCCGGCCAAGTGACCGGGCTTTCAAATTCCGCGTTACCGCTAAAAATTACTGCTGTGCGGGTTGTGCCGGAGCTGCCGTAGCGCCTGCCTGGGCAGCCAGAACCTCGGCCACGCCTGTCGCCAGATCACGGGCGATGCCGTTCTGCCAGATATTTGCTGCCTTCACGACTTCACGCGTCACAATCGGGCCTTCCGACAAGAGCTTCTTACCTGCAGGCGACGTATAGAATGCTGCAATGGCCTTGAGCTCGTCTTCCGAGAATGCCTTTGCATAGGCGCGGGCAGATTCGGTTTCGAGATCCGCGCGGCGGGAAGCCAGAGCCAGAGCCTTATCATCGACAGTTTTGGTGATGAGGGCTTCCAGGTTCGGATCCTTCTGGATCAGCTCCCCCTTCAGGGAGCGCGCTGCATTCGGCAGAATTTCATCGAACTGCTCGGTAGCATTAATTGCAGAAATAGCAGCGCGGGCGGCTTCCAGATGAGCTTCAGTGATTTCTTGTGCCGATGCGGCATGAATGCCCGACATCAGTACGAGCGCGGAAAACGGTGCAATCAGACGGCGAAAGCCAGTTGCCGGGATCATAAGGACAGTACTCCGTTCAATCAGTTCAAGACCGGTTCATGGTGCGGATGCCGTCGTTGCCGGCTATCACTGCCGCACGCGCCAGTCCGATGAAAAGTCCGTGCTCGACAACGCCTGGAATTGCGAAGAGAGCGTCAGATAGTGTCTTTGGATCGGGAATGCGGCCAAAAGATGCATCCACGATATAATGCCCACCATCTGTTACGAAGGGTGAGCCATCTTTTAAACGCAGTGCCAGCGGGCCTGCAAGGCCACACTTCGCAGCTGCTTCTTCAATCGCGCGCAGTGTTGCGCCGAGACCGAAGCGATTGACCTCCACAGGCAGCGGAAAACGCCCAAGTGTTGCGACAACCTTTGAACTGTCAGCAATAACGATCATTGCATCAGATGCCGCAGCCACAATCTTTTCACGAAGAAGCGCTCCACCGCCGCCCTTGATGAGCGAAAGATCGGTGTCGACTTCATCGGCGCCATCCACGGTCAGATCGAGATGAGGCGTTTCATCGAGTGTCGTAAGTGGAACACCGAGTTCCTCGCAGAGTTTTGCGGTGCGTTCGGAAGTAGGCACTCCAATGACCTTGAAGCCGTTGCTTACCTTGTCGGCAAGCAGACGCACGAATTCCTCGGCCGTCGAACCAGTACCAATCCCCAGACGCATTCCGTCCTTGACGTGTGCGAGTGCTTCTGCGGCGGCTGCGATTTTCAGCTTGCGAGCTTCGTCCATACCTGAATTCCCGATATTCCCCTGCGGATTCTCATTGTAGTCCGGTTCGCCTCTAGCATGCGGACGCGACACAACAAAGCGCCTATTCGAACTATGACGCAGAATTTCGGTTTTTAGAGCACATCCCGATCGCAAGGTTGAGCCAGAGGCGACAATCAGATAGGAATTTCATATTCCCCATTTCACACGCGAGAAGCTGATGTCTGCTGCCAATCCCAAACCCATCATTGTTTTTGATCTCGACGGAACTCTTGTCGATACAGCACCAGATCTTCTCGACAGCCTCAATCACTGCCTCGCAATATCAGGCCTAAAGACAGCCGACCGTGAATCGTTGCGAAGATTCGTGGGGCAAGGTGGCCGCGTCATGATCGAACGTGCGTTCGCCGCTCAGCAAAAACAGGCCAACGAAACGCAGCTCGACAATCTGGTCGAAGAATTCCGTGAGCATTATGCCGATAATATGCCGGGGCATTCATCTTTCTTCCCAGGTGTTCTGGAGGCAATGGATCGCTTTTCGGCAAGTGGCTATGAGTTGGCAGTCTGCACGAATAAATTCGAGGCTTTGTCGGTAAAACTCCTGACCTCCATGGGGGAAGCTGAACGATTTGCAGCAATCTGCGGAGCCGACACATTTGCTTATCGCAAGCCTGATCCGCGCCATCTCACCGAAACCATCGCACGGGCTGGCGGCAATCGCGAACGGGCAATCATGGTCGGGGATAGCCGGACTGATATCGATACCGCAAAAGCGGCTGGCATCCCTGTTGTTGCCGTCGACTTCGGATATACCGATCTTCCTGTGCAGCATTACGACCCAAGTCGTGTGATTTCGCATTTCGATGAATTCACTCTCGAAATGGCTGGAGAACTCATCGATGCAGTCACCGATCCCGTATAAAGGGAGAATGGGACATGATTACGCAACGTTTTCTTATAGTTGGCTTAGCTTATTTAGCCATCATATCAACAGCCTCTGCAAATGACGGATCGCCGGGTCTGCCCGGCGTGCAACCGCAAAAACCTATCGTGTCTGCCCCGCCACCTGCCCCCGAACCGGATCAGAAACCCAGTGGAAGCTGGAAGAATTTTCGTGTCGGTAATACTGACGTGACGATCTCAGGCAGCATCACTGTTGATGTCGGCACCCAGAACAGCCGGACATCTGGTCGTTAATTGCGAGAGGATCGCACCAGTGCCGACAAGACGGCAGGTATCTGAGCAGGCAAATCTTCTGCAATAAGTCCATGGCCAATGCGTCGAGCAGCGTCAGCATGCATCCACACTGAAGCACAAGCGGCTGCGAATACCGGCATCCCCTGCGCGAGCAGGCCGCACACAATACCCGTCAAGACATCGCCCGATCCAGCTGTGGCGAGCAACGGCGTTCCATTGGCATTGACGACCGCCACACCACCCGGTTCCGCGATCACGGTATCCGGGCCTTTATATATAATGACGGTATTGGCGCGCTTTGCAGCCTCACGAGCCTTTTCGATCTTCGATACAGAACTCAGTGCAATATCCGGAAACAGGCGTCGAAACTCTCCTTCATGTGGCGTCAGCACAAGCGCAGTCTTGGCGCTCTGCCGCCTATCGAACAGCTCACTTGGTTTCTGTTCAAAAGCCGTAATCCCGTCGGCATCCAGAACCAGTCCGTGAAATCCTTCCAGTTCGCTATTTGCGAGAAACAAGGCGTGGTCACGCGCGAATACCGGATTTCCATATCCCGGCCCGAGTACTGCGGCTGCGACCTTGCGTTCGGTACAGAACTGCCCAACATCCTTCAAACCGCGAGTTTCACGGAGCATGATACTGGTCAGATGTGCAGCATTGACCGCCATTGCATCGGGTGGAGACAGGAGTGTTACCGCACCCGCCCCACTGCGGGCCGCAGCAAGCGCTGACAGGCGAGCGGCACCAGTCGAATGAGCACCGCCGGAAAACACGGCAACATGGCCGCGGCTATATTTGTAAGCGTCAGCGCCAAGTACCGGCAGGCTGCTTTCCCAAAGGTCTGAAGCATTCTCGAAAACATGCGGTTCTATCGTGGCGAGTATGTGATCAGGAATACCGATATCCGCAACATGGAGAACACCGCAATGCGCCCTTCCCGGCTGCAGCATATGACCGGGCTTCTTGCGAAAGAACGTAACTGTTGCACGTGCGCGGATTGCCGTTCCGAGGATATCGCCGCTTTCACCAGATATACCGCTTGGCAGGTCAACCGCTACAACCGGCACATCAGACGTGTTAATCGCGTCAATTGCGATGGCTTCTGCTCCATGAATGTCGCGAGCCAATCCCGCGCCAAACAAGGCATCGATTACGCCGCCGAAACTGGCGACCGAAAATTCGCCGAAGTTGGACACAGGCCCTTTATAGAAAAGTGATGCCCGCATGGCATCCGACCCTTTTCGAGGAGGCGCAGATGCGAAACAAACAACTTCCAAACCTGCTTCGAGCAGAAACTGCGCCGCGACATAACCATCGCCGCCATTATTGCCTGGTCCGCACAAAACAGCAACGGGTGCTTTGCGCGGAAACATCCGTTGCGCAACCTCCGCAACGGCATGGCCTGCCGCGAGCATCAGCGAAAATCCGTCCTTGATGCCAGTTTCAATCGTCAGGCGATCCGCTTCTGCCATTTCCCGCGGGGTCAGCAACTCGTACATCGCGTACCTTTTCAACACAGTTTGTCGAAATGATTAAATACGTGGCACAGGACTTTATGCAAGCTTGCCCTCTTTTAATGCAAAATGACTAATTTTTAGACAGAAAAACCAGAGCGATAGTGCCTATTAAGAGCCTGCCATCAGAGTCCCGCTTGCACAAGCGCAATGAATAGTGCCACTCTGCCTGCGGATGAAGGAAATTAAAGAAAAATCTTGCATCCAATTCAAACTGGCACACTTCATGCTTCTCTATGGGTGAAGCGGGCACAATGCCCATTTCCGAAGAAGAGCGGAGACCATTCTCTGATGAAAAAGATCGAAGCTATCATTAAGCCCTTCAAGCTGGATGAAGTGAAGGAAGCCCTTCAGGAAGTTGGCTTGCAGGGGATCACTGTCATCGAAGCCAAGGGCTTTGGACGACAGAAAGGCCATACCGAGCTTTACCGCGGCGCCGAATATGTCGTCGACTTTCTTCCCAAAGTGAAAGTTGAAGTCATCGTCGCAGACGAAACCGTAGACAGCGCTATCGAAGCCATCCGCAAGGCTGCCCAGACGGGACGCATCGGCGACGGCAAGATTTTCGTCTCCAACATCGAAGAAGTTATCCGTATCCGCACCGGTGAATCCGGCGTAGATGCCATCTGATAATACCTGCGTACAATCCATCGTCGTGCAAACAGGGAATTAAAATGACGACTGCCAACGATATTCTCAAACAAATCAAAGACAACGACATCAAGTTTGTCGACCTTCGCTTCACCGATCCGAAGGGCAAGCTACAGCACGTTACGATGGATATCGGCCTCGTTGACGAAGACATGTTTGTCGACGGCGTGATGTTCGACGGCTCTTCTATCGCTGGCTGGAAAGCCATCAATGAATCCGACATGGTTTTGATGCCGGACCCGACGACCGCTCATATCGATCCGTTCTTCGCTCAATCCACGCTCGTCATCCTGTGCGATATTCTCGACCCTGTTTCGGGTGAGGCCTATGCCCGCGATCCGCGCACGACCGCAAAGAAGGCCGAATCCTACATGAAGTCGCTCGGTATCGGCGACACGGTCTATGTCGGGCCGGAAGCTGAGTTTTTCGTTTTCGACGACGTAAAGTACAAGGCAGATCCATACAACACCGGTTTCAAGCTCGACTCGACCGAACTACCGTCAAATGACGACACCGAATATGAAACTGGCAACCTCGGCCACCGTCCGCGCGTCAAGGGTGGGTATTTCCCGGTTCCGCCAATCGACAGCGCGCAGGATATGCGCTCCGAAATGCTGACGGTTCTCACCGAGATGGGCGTCACGGTTGAAAAGCATCACCACGAGGTCGCTTCCGCGCAGCATGAACTCGGCGTGAAATTCGACACACTGGTCCGCAACGCCGACAAGATGCAGATCCAGAAATATGTCGTGCATCAGGTCGCCAATGCCTATGGCAAGACCGCAACTTTCATGCCGAAGCCAATCTTCGGTGACAACGGTTCGGGCATGCACGTCCACTTCTCGATCTGGAAAGAAGGCAAGCCGACCTTCGCTGGTAACGAATATGCCGGTCTGTCGGAAAACTGCCTTTACTTCATCGGTGGTGTCATCAAGCATGCCAAGGCCGTAAATGCCTTCACCAATCCGACAACCAATTCCTACAAGCGCCTGGTTCCGGGTTATGAAGCTCCGGTTCTGCTTGCCTATTCGGCTCGCAACCGTTCGGCCTCCTGCCGTATTCCGTTCGGAAATTCGCCAAAGTCCAAGCGCCTGGAAGTTCGCTTCCCTGATCCGGCTGCGAACCCATATCTGTGCTTTTCTGCCCTGCTGATGGCTGGTCTTGACGGCATCAAGAACAAGATTCATCCGGGCCAAGCCATGGATAAGGATCTTTACGATCTGCCTGCCAAGGAACTGAAGAAGATTCCGACCGTCTGCGGTTCGCTGCGTGAAGCCCTGCAGTCGCTCGACAAGGATCGCGAGTTCCTGAAGGCTGGCGGCGTGTTCGACGACGATCAGATCGATAGCTTCATCGAACTCAAGATGGCCGAAGTGATGCGTTATGAAACGACGCCGCATCCGGTCGAGTACGACATGTACTACTCGGTCTAAGAAAACTGCGCGAACGCCAATCCGTTCGCGCGATTTCTTTTGCTCTTACCGAGGGGAACGACGCGCAACACTTGATGATTGCGCGCGCAAAAGAAACCCCGGCATTGCCGGGGTTTCTTCATTAAATAAATGCGATAATCTTGATATTTAAAGTGCTTGGAGCACGCGAGCGGCCATCATCATTTCGATTGCTCTCTTCTTCCGTCGCTCCACGGCTTCCGCGTCCGATCCCCAATGTTCGATAGTCCAATCTTCATCGAGGTGAGCCAGATTCCAGCCTTGTTCTGCGGTAACTTCGCCTTTCGCAATAGCAAGTGCAATAATCGCCGACCCGGTCAGCGTCGTCATCGTATGCAGTGACGCCAGCGCGATTGGATCTTTGTAGCCAGCCAGATGGACGCCAAATGCGGCGATGGCTTCCCGCGATTGTTCGATGTGCATCACACCTTCTGCAAGCGAAAACCGGGCGCCGAGGCCTTCCATCCAGTCGATGAGCGGATCCCATTGTGCGGTCTGCCGAGAAACAAGTTCCTGCGGACTATCCGCACGATAGCAAAGCATATCCGTGCCTGCGAAACGCAGAATATCCTCGAAAACCGCTTGTGGGTCCTGCGCAATTCCATCAATCGCTGTATTCATCAGACGGGTCGCAGGCATCTTTCCCGGATCGATGACCTTTTCCTGAGCAGCGAATTCATCCGCCACGATCTGAGCTGCCGTCATGCTCGGCAACAGCAGAAGGTTGCGCGCCGGCGTCTTGACGGGACGACCATCCAGATGGACTGCAAAGCCGCCTTCAACCTCTGCCACTTCCGCCTTTTCGTAGAAACGTTTGGGCAACGGTGCCAGCATTTGCTTTTGCGCACGCACGATCGGATTCTCGTCGGAAAGCTGCTTTCCCGCTTCAGGATCACTCAAAATATCACGCATAGATTTATCCAGTTCTATATTGCTGACTTGGTAGAAGGCTCAACAATTAGAGAACCTGTTCATCCATAGCTTGCAGCAAGGCATGGAGTTCGAATGGCGCTTCCAGAATGTGATGCGCGCCAGCCTCGATCAGTCCCTGCCGGTTATGATAACCCCAGGAAACACCCGCCGCCATAGCACCCGCCGAACGAGCCATCTGCATATCATAAACGGCATCGCCGATAACAATCGTTCGGCTAGGTTCTATCCCCATTTCCAAACAGGATTCAAGCACCATTGCCGGATGTGGTTTTGACGGACAATCGTCGGCGGTACGCGTCACCACGAAATGATGTCCAATACCATGACGTTCGAAAACAGACCGCACACCGCGCTGGGATTTTCCGGTCACAATGCCAAGCAGGAGGTCATCCCTCGCTCCAAGCTGGGTCAGAAGCGGCAGAATTCCATCGTAAAGCGGCTCTGTAAAATCGGGGGCCTGGCGCAACATCACAAAATTTTCCTTGTAACGTTGCGTCAGCCAATGCACCTGCTCGTCCGGTTCGCGCTTCAAAAGCTTAGCAATTGCCAGATGTAGCGACAGACCGATGATTGAATACGTTTCCTCGATTGCAGGAGGTTCCAGACCAGCATCGGCAAAACTGGTTGCCATGCATCTGTGAATGAAGTCACCGCTGTCGACCAGCGTACCGTCGCAATCGAAAAGAACCAGTTTCATCGGGCGTTGGAGACCTTTGCCGGCTTGTTGATAATCATCAGTCCACAGCCGATGAGCGCCAGAGCAGCGAATATTTTCCAACTCAGAGGCTCGTTCAGAATGAGACCGCTCAATAACACGCCAAATGCAGGCGTGAGGAAGGCGAAGTTCGAAAGTTTCGACGCAGGATACCGACGCACCATCCAGAACCAGAGCGGATACGTGAAAGCCACTACGAATATAGCCTGAAAGAGGAAGGCCGATATGGACAGGACATCCGGACTGCGCAGCAACGGGCCGCTCAATGCGATGAATGGCAGCGGCACGAGTGTCGCGACCACCAGCTGATAGAGAAGCGTCTTTTCCGGGGCGGTATAGGCAAGCCGGGTTCGCTTGATAACCAGCGTAGTAAGTCCCCACAGCACGCCCGACACCAATGCAAGCATATCGCCATAGATCGCATGCGGTCCTGGTCGGCTGACATGATCGGAGAAAACCAGAAACACACCCAGAAAAGCGATGCACATGCCAATGAAAGCACGAACAGACATCCGCTCACCCAGAAGGAAATGACTCCCGATAGCGACCCAGAACGGCATGACATTCATCATGAGCGTGACACGCCCCACGCTCGTCATCTCCATCGCCAGGAAAATCAGAACGAATTCGCTCCCGAACAGCAGCCCGGCAACAATTCCGGCCCAGAGCGTGCCATCACGCTTGAAAAGCGGGATATGACGCCAATAGCACCAGAGAAAAACGCAGATGCCGCCGAGTGCCGAACGCCCCGCCGCCATTAGCATGGGATTAAATCCTCGATTGCCGATTTTGATGGCAACCTGATTGAGCCCCCAGCTGAACATAATGAACATGACCAGCATGATGGCCAGCCCATCGAACGAAACTCGTCCTTCGGATGATCCCCCCGCTTCGCCTGACATTTTTAATCTTCCGCACTTTCCTCATCAAAGCCCAGCAGATTCCACGACTGCACCATATGTGGCGGCAATGGCGCCGTCACATCGATAATGCCGCCCGACGGGTTGGGAATGCGAATACGGCGCGCATGAAGGTGCAGCCGTTTTTGAATCCCGCCCGGAAACTCCCAATTCTGGTCAGCTTCAAAATATTTGGGATCACCGATGATAGGATGACCGATATAGGCCGCATGAACGCGGAGCTGGTGGGTTCTGCCGGTATAAGGCTCCATCTCGAGCCAGGTCAGGTTGTTTCCTGCCTTCTCAATGATACGATAATACGAAACAGCATGATCGGAATCCGGTTCGCCGTGCTGGCAGACCCGCATCTTGTCTCCGTCCGGCGTCTGTTCCCGAACCAGCCATGTAGAAATCTTGTCCTCGCGCTTACGCGGAACGCCTTTAACCAAGGCCCAATATGTCTTCTTGGTATCGCGTTCACGGAAGGCGGCAGTCAGTGCCTGTGCTGCACCACGCGTGCGCGCCACAACCAGCACACCTGAAGTGTCACGGTCAATACGATGCACAAGACGCGGCTTTTCGCCCTTTTTGTTGCGCCACGCCTCCAGCATTCCATCAACATGCCGCGTTACGCCTGAACCGCCCTGCACGGCGAGACCTGCGGGCTTATTGAAAACGTACACTTTCGGGTCTTCATAGAGAAGCATCTGCGAAAGCACGTCGCCGTCCTGCTGGCTGCGGATTGTCCGCGCCGTAACCGGTCCGGTGGCTTTTTCATCAACGCCAAGAGGTGGAATACGAACTGTCTGCCCGGCTTGCACGCGCGTATCTGCCTTGGCCCTTGAGCCGTCGATACGAACCTGCCCCGACCGCAGAAGCTTCTGCAGATGGCCGAAACCCAGCCCTGGATAATGGACCTTGAACCAGCGGTCGAGCCGCATGCCCGCCTCGCCTGTATCCACAATCTTCTGTTCAACGCCTGCCATGGAGAAACCCGATCAACTCTTGCTATTGCGGTGCGTACGCGCGCGCCGGTCATTTAGTCCTGTCAATAGACGCGAGTTCCGACGATTGCTAGGCGGAATTCCCGAAAACTGCAATTTGGTTGCATTCGCTGAAAACAGCTCAGCTTCCACCAAAGAGTTCAATTCCGACTGCTGAATCTTCACACTCGGTTACACACGTTCTTAATTTATGGTCGATCTTGACACCCAATCGCCATTTCTTGCCGCCATCAGATATTGATAGAACAACGGGGCTATACCATTTAGTCCCGTGAAATAGAACGAGCGGGAGTGCGAAAGTGTCATTGCTCAAAATCTACTGGCGAGCCATGGAATACCTTGCGGTCGAGAAGGCTGCAACGATTACCATGTGTGTCGCCAGCGTGCTGGTTGCCCTGGTTACCCTTGCCGAACCAATTCTGTTCGGTCGGGTCATTCAGGCTATCTCTGACAAGGGCGATATTTTCTCGCCTCTTGCGATGTGGGCTGCACTCGGCGGCTTCAACATTGTTGCCGCCGTTTTTGTGGCACGGGGGGCGGACCGTCTCGCACACCGTCGCCGTCTGGGCGTGATGATTGATTCTTATGAGCGTCTCATCACCATGCCGCTTTCGTGGCACCAGAAGCGCGGCACATCTAACGCACTCCATACACTGATCCGTGCAACGGACTCCCTTTTCACGCTCTGGCTCGAATTCATGCGCCAGCATCTGACGACAATCGTTGCTCTGGTGACGCTTATCCCGGTTGCTATGAACATGGATATGCGCATGTCACTGGTGCTTATCGTGCTCGGCGTTATCTATGTGATGATTGGCCAGCTCGTCATGCGCAAGACCAAGGACGGCCAGGTGGCCGTCGAAAAGCACCACCACAAGCTGTTCGAACATGTCAGCGATACGATCAGCAATGTCTCGGTCGTGCAGAGCTACAACCGCATCGCTTCGGAAACACAGTCTCTGCGCGATTATGCCAAAAACCTTGAGAAAGCACAGTTCCCTGTCCTCAACTGGTGGGCACTGGCCAGCGGCCTGAACCGCATGGCGTCGACCTTCTCGATGGTGGTGGTTCTCGTTCTCGGTGCCTACTTCGTAACCAAGGGCCAGATGCGCGTCGGTGATGTGATTGCCTTTATCGGCTTTGCGCAGCTTATGATCGGTCGTCTCGACCAGATCAGCGCCTTCATCAACCAGACGGTTACGGCACGTGCCAAGCTTGAAGAGTTCTTCCAGATGGAAGATGCCACGGCTGATCGTCAGGAGCCGCAGAACGTTTCGGACCTTACCGACGTTGAGGGCGATATCGTTTTCGACAACGTTACCTTCGAATTCCCGAACTCCGGCCAAGGCGTCTACGACGTGTCCTTCGAGATCAAGCCGGGACAAACGGTCGCTATCGTCGGTCCGACGGGTGCAGGCAAGACCACGCTCATCAATCTGTTGCAGCGCGTCTTCGATCCAGCGGCTGGCCGCATCACGATTGATGGCACTGATACGCGTACCGTCAGCCGTCGCTCGTTGCGCCATGCCATTGCAACCGTCTTCCAGGATGCAGGCCTGTTCAATCGCTCGGTTGCGGAGAACATCCGGGTCGGCCGCGAAAGCGCTACGCATGAGGAAGTGCACGCCGCAGCACGTGCTGCTGCCGCCCACGACTTCATTTTGGCCAAGAGCGACGGCTACGATACGGTTGTTGGTGAACGTGGCTCGCAGCTTTCGGGCGGCGAACGCCAGCGTCTGGCGATTGCGCGAGCAATTCTCAAGGATTCGCCTATCCTCGTTCTCGATGAAGCGACAAGTGCTCTTGACGTCGAAACCGAAGAGAAAGTGAAGCAGGCCGTCGACGACCTCAGCCATGACCGCACAACATTCATCATCGCGCATCGTCTTTCGACGGTTCGCTCAGCCGATCTGGTCCTTTTCATGGATAAGGGACATCTGGTCGAGAGCGGCAGCTTCGATGAACTGGCCGCACGCGGTGGTCGCTTTACCGACCTTCTGCGCGCCGGTGGCCTCAAGCTGGAAGACAAGGCGACCAAAGCTGTTGAGGGCAGTAACGTGATGCCCTTTCCGGCCAAGGGCGCCGTTGGCTAAACTACAAGACTTCAAATTAAAAAACCCGCGATGAGATCATCGCGGGTTTTTTCATTAAAAGCTGGAAACTTAGAGCGGTATCTCAAAGCGGAGCCCATCATATCCCGGCTCGACATTATCCGGCGTCTCGCGCAGGACAGTTTCATAATCGAGCGGGACATGCATATGCGTGAGAATGGCGCGCTTAGGCGCCAGTTTCTTGATCCATTCGAGCGCTTCGCCAAGCGAGAAATGGCTTGGATGCGGACGATATTGTAGCGCATCTATGATAAGCACTTCGGCCCCACCCAAATGCTTGAGGCTTTGTTCAGGAAAAGCGCTCACATCGGTGCAATAAACAACCGACCCGATTCGAAAGCCGAGCGATTCAATATCACCATGTACCTGACTGAACGGCTCGAAACGGATTGGGCCACCAGCTCCCTGTATGGCGAACGGTGTCTCGGGAGCTATGTCGTGCATGCTGAGGATCGGCGGGTAGCTCGATCCGGCAGGTGTTTCAAAACAATAGCCAAACGCCTCGAACAGCCGGTTACGCGTCAGCCGATTTGCATAGACATCCATGAGACGACGGTTTTCAACGACATATGTACGAAGATCGTCGATACCGTGAATGTGGTCCGCATGCGGATGAGTATAAACAGCCGCGTCGAGGCTGTGCGCACCTGCATCGATCATCTGCGCACGGAAATCCGGCCCGGTATCGATCACAACAGTCGTGCTGTTGCCCGCATCACCAAATCGTTCAACCAATAGCGATGCACGACGACGACGGTTTTTCGGATTCTGTGGATCGCAACTCCCCCAATCGCCATTGATGCGCGGGACACCGGGCGATGAACCACAGCCCAGAACCGTGAAACGCAGGCAATTTCGGGGAGTAGTCACGCTCAAGCTTCCCCCCTTACGACGCCAGTGTAGGCCGAGGCATCTTTGAAAACAGCCTGAACACGTTGTCGCTCGTGATGCGCGCAACTTCGTCATTGCTAACGCCAATCGTCTCAGCCAGCATGGCAGCCGTATGCTGCACGAAAGACGGTTCGTTGCGCTTGCCGCGATGCGGCAACGGAGCAAGGAAAGGCGCATCTGTTTCCACCAACAGGCGGTCACGCGGAACGATGGTGGCTATTTCGCGGATTTCCGGCGAGTTCTTAAAAGTCAGAATGCCGGAAAAGGAAACATAGCCACCCAGTTCAATGCCTTTTTCCGCCAGTGCCCGTCCGGAAGAAAAGCAATGGAGAATAAAAGGGAAAGCCCCCTTCGCCGTTTCCTGTTCCAGAATTTCGGCCATATCGGCGTCTGCACTGCGCGCATGGATGACAAGCGGCAGCTGCGTCCGACGCGCGGCTTCGATATGAACGAGGAAACCCTGACGTTGCGCTTCCGGCGGGGCGTAGTCGTAGTGATAATCGAGACCCGCCTCGCCTATGGCGACAACCTTCGGATGTTTCGCAAGGCGCACGAGATCGTCAGCCGTAATGTCCAGTTCTTCATGCGCGTTGTTCGGATGGGTGCCGACCGAGCAATAGACGGACTCATAGGCTTCCGCGATGGCGCGGATCGTATCGAATTTGCGAACCCGCGTGGAGATCGTCACCATGCGCCGGATCCCGGCGTCGAGCGCGCGCTGCACAACAGCATCGCGCTCTGGCTCGAAATCGGCAAAGTCGAGGTGACAATGACTATCGACAAGCATCATCGAACTCAGTTCTGCTCTTCTGTTTCCACATAGCGCGGGAAAACCGGCTGCGGGGCTGGCAGATCGGTACCGCCGACAAGCTGGCTTGCCGTAACGTCAGTGAACTGACGCTTGTCGGCAGGAATAGCCAGAATGTCGAGCAGCTTTTCAGCCGACTGCGGGATAAAAGGCTGCACCATAATGCCAACACGGCGAATGACTTCAGCCGTCACATAAAGCACTGTGCCCATGCGCGCCGGATCGGTCTTGCGCAACGCCCAAGGTTCCTGCCCCGCGAAATAACGGTTGGCTTCCGCGACAACGGCGAAGATCGCGCCAAGCGCGAGATGCAACGCTTGGTCGTCCATAGCTTTACGCGCCGTTTCCAGCGCGGCATCGGCCTGATCGAGAATGGCTTTATCCGCGTCAGAGAATTCACCCGGAACAGGAACCTTGCCTTCGCAATTCTTGGCGATCATCGACAACGAACGCTGCGCCAGATTACCGAGATCATTGGCCAGATCGGCATTGGTGCGGTTAACGATGGCATCATGGCTGTAGCTGCCATCCTGACCGAACGGCACTTCGCGCATCAGGAAGTAACGCAGCTGATCCAGACCGTAGCGCTCGACCAAACCAAATGGATCGATCACGTTGCCAAGCGACTTCGACATTTTCTCGCCGCGATTGAACAGGAAGCCGTGTGCAAAAACCCGCTTCGGCAGCTGAATACCAGCCGACATCAGGAATGCAGGCCAATAGACAGCGTGAAAGCGCGAGATATCCTTGCCGATGATATGCGCGTCGGCAGGCCAATAGCCCCACTTTTCATCCGAAGCATCGGGATAGCCGAGAGCCGTAATGTAGTTGGTCAGGGCATCAACCCAGACATACATGACATGCTTCTCGTCGCCCGGCACTGGAATGCCCCAGTCGAAGGTCGTGCGCGAAATCGACAGGTCCTTCAGACCCGACTTGACGAAGCTCACGATCTCGTTGCGGCGCTCTGCAGGCATGATGAAGCCCGGATTTTTCTCGTAAAGATCGAGCAGTTTGTCCTGATAGGCAGAGAGGCGGAAGAAATAGCTTTCCTCCTCGACCCATTCGACGGGTGTACCCTGCGGCCCATAGCGAACGCCATCCTCGCGGACTTCCGTTTCCTCTTCGCCGTAATAGGCTTCGTCACGCACGGAATACCAACCGGCATATCCACCCTTGTAGATATCGCCATTGTCAGCCATCGCTTTCCAGATGGCTTGGCTGGCCTTGTAGTGACGCTCTTCAGAGGTGCGAATATAATCGTCATTGGAGCTGTTCAGCACATCGGCCATCTGCCTGAACGCGGCCGTATTGCGGTCTGCAAGCTCGCGCGGCGTGATGCCTTCCTTGCGCGCGCTCTGCAACATCTTGATGCCGTGTTCGTCCGTACCGGTCAGAAAGAAAACATCCTTGCCGTTCAGTCGCTGAAAACGCGCCATTGCATCGGTCGCGATCAATTCATACGCGTGACCGATGTGTGGCTTTCCGTTCGGATAAGCAATCGCGGTGGTGATGTAATATTTTTCGCGGCTCATTATGGACCCGGTCTTTCGAAGTTTGAAAGCGCGCCTGAATGATTTGCAGACACACGAGGAGAAAAATTATCAGCGGTGACATAACGCATGTCAGCGGTCATGTCACGCAAGCGGAGGCTGACCGAAGCGAAAAGCGCGATGCGTTTTTTCCAAGAGGATTACCACAGCTTGCCGACGGTCAAGATTGTAGGTTTCGGCGTCCACGGTTTCGCGTACGAGATCGCTCCAGAAACGCGACCAGCGGTCCGCATCATGCAGTTGTCCTGCTTCTGCAAGGCGACGAGCTTCGATTGCGATGCGCCCCAACAGATGGTCACGGAACAGTTCATATTGAACCTCCGACTCACGCCCATTCAATATGCCAGCGAGCGCATGTGCTTTCGGCAAATCGAAATTCTGCCCTTCGAGAAGAGAATCGACTGTATCGGAAATTTCAATGCCGCCATTCGCCACCAGCAGAAGTGCCTTGCGTACGCTGCCTTCTGATCGCTGGAGCAGAGTTTGCGTTACGGCATCAGAATCCATTCCGACGCCCGGGCCGACATGTGCCAGGGCATCCTTCAGCGCACTATCTTCGAGCGGCTTGAAGCCGATGCTTTGGCAGCGAGACCGGATTGTCGGAAGCAAACGCCCCGCCGAATGAGAAATCAGAATAAAGAGCGCACGTGCAGGAGGTTCTTCCAGAGTTTTCAGAAGTGCATTGGCAGCATTGCGGTTCATATCATCTGCAGGATCGACAATAACGATGCGCCAGGCATGGTCCGATGCGGTTCTGGTCAGAAAATGTGTGACGCGGCGGATTTCCTCCACGGGAATACCGGTTTTGAACTTTCCGGTCTTCTGATCGAATGGACGATTGATATGCAGGACAGCGGAATGCATACCGCCCGCGATTTGCCGCCAGAGTGGTCTCGAAAAATCCGGAGCAACAATATGCTCCGGCGCCTCGCTATTGTTGCCATGTGCCAGCATATGGCCTGCAAGGTGAAAGGCGAGAGTTGCCTTACCGATCCCCTGCGCGCCTTCAAAGAGCAGCGCATGATGCATACGCCCCTCGCGATAAGCTTGCGCCAGAAAATCACTGATCTCCCAGTGCCCGGCAACATAATCGCTTGCGGATGGTTCTGGCACACCCTCGATAGAATCGTGAACTTTAGGGACGTCGAGTTCCTCGATCACAACAGCCCCCTTTCCGTCAGAATAGTATCGACTTCTTTTGCGATATCGCTCGCAATCAAGTCTTGCGGACGATCAGCGTCGATTACCTTGCATCGCTCAGGCTCTGCTTCGGCGATTGCGAGAAAGGCCTGCCGTCGTGCCTCATGCACCGCAATATCTTCCTTCTCGAACCGATCCGCAGTTTCGCTGCCACGCCGTTTTCCAGCACGAGACAACCCCTTCTCTGCGGGGATATCAAGAATGATCGTCATGTCGGGCACGGCGCCGTCTATGGCAACGCGTTCTACCGCCGCCATATAGATGCCGTCGAGATTGCCGGTAACCCCCTGATACGCACGGCTTGAATCGATGAAACGGTCACAAAGAACCACCCGCCCCTCATTGAGCGCCGGGCGGATGAGTTGGTCCACATGGTCTGCTCTTGCAGCGGCGAACAGAAGGGCTTCCATTGCCGGACCATAGTTCTCCGCATTACCACTCAATATGACATGCCGAATTGCTTCCGCACCGGGAGAACCGCCGGGTTCCCGCGTGATGACCGGATCGAAGCCGCTTGACCGCAGATGCTTGGCCAGCAACGCAATTTGCGTTGATTTGCCCGCTCCTTCGCCGCCTTCGAATGTGATGAACAATCCCGACAAACCAACTTCCAAATGTTTGAATCGATGCCCGAATGGACTTCTATGAAAGTTATTATCGGCCTTTGGCTATCAGGTCGAGCCTGGAATACACGTAACGCAGGCTAAAGATATTTCCGCAGCCAACCGGTGGAAAGTTCCATTGCGGCCCCCAAGGCACGCTTCGAGAGGCTTCCTTCCTCGACAGATTGCACCGTAAAAACAGGAACATCGCGAAGGATGCTACCATTGAGCTCCAGCTGAAGAACACCGACTTGCCGGTTATCGGCGACAGGGGCGTCGAGTGGCCCCTTATAGATAATGCGGGCCTTGAGCTTGTCGCGGCCATCCTTCGGTAGCAACAGCTCGACGCGATCCTTGACCTTCAACGACACATGGGTGAGCGCACCGCCGAAAACTTGTGCCTCACCTACAATCTCACCCGCAGGATAAAGCTGAACATCATCAAAAGCCGTCATCCCCCATTGCAGAAGGCGCTTTGCTTCTTCTTCACGCTCCTTGATGCTGGCAAGACCGCTCATCGCCAGATAAAGCCTGCGGCCGTTTTGTTCTGCCGACCCGACGAGCGCAAATCCGGATGCATCAGTAAAACCCGTCCCCATACCGTCCGCCCCGACATCAAGCCGTAACAAAGGATTGCGGTTACGCTGCATGATGTTGTTCCAGGTGAAGGCAGGTTGAGCATAGTATTTATAATACTCGGGATGGGCTGTCCGGATATGTCTCGCCAATCTGACAAGATCCTGAAGCGTGACCGCCTGCCCTTCAGCGGGCAAACCCGTCGAGTTCACAAATTTGGAACCGGTCAAACCCAGTTCCTGCGCACGATCATTCATACGCTTTGCAAAAGCCACTTCGCTGCCTGCCAGTCCTTCTGCCAGTACGATGGCGCCATCATTCGCCGACTGAACAATCATTCCCTGCAGTAGATCAGCGACTGTTGGCGCCGATTTGATGCGCGCAAACATCGTCGATGTTCCCGAAGGGGCACCACCGGTTCTCCAGGCATTCTCGCTGACGATGTAAGGCGTTTCGAGTGTTGTGGCGCCTTTATCAAGGGCTTCGAAAACCACTTCCGCCGTCATCAGCTTAGCTAAAGATGCGGGAGGTACCGGGACATTGGCATTCTTCGAGAGAAGCACCGTTCCGCTTCGATCATCGAGAAGTAATACCTGTGGAGCCTTTGAAACAAACGCTGGCTCAACAGGTGCCGCCTGACTTACAACTGGCGCGAAAGTAGCTAGCGCGCCCCACACAGAGGCCGCACGCGCAAAAGCCAGTGTTTTTGAAATCAGCCCCATGAAAATCCCATTACGTGAGCAATGCGACAGAGCTTACGCAACGAATCCGACCAAAATCAATATGCCAGCGCTTATCACTGTATCGTGACTGGTCAATCCAGACGAACGACAAACGCATTCTCTGCGCCTGCCTTCCAGGCCGCGCGCAGCAGGGCATCATTTCCGCCCTTCTCTGCCACGGCTGTCAGCTCGTAAGACTCACTGGTTTCGGTAGGAATCTTGGTAAGCGTAAATTTGGTCGAGCGCGGCAACGAAGCCTGAAGCTTTTTTGTTTCTTCAAGCGTCCTGAAAGTGCCAAGCTCGACATATTCGCCATGTTCCTCGGCTTCACGGCGCTTCCAAGCGCTTGATATCGCATCCTTGGTCAGGATGCCGCCATAGGTGCGCTCTTCGGCATAGGCGGTTGCGGCAAGCCGGTCAGAAGCGTAGCCCGCGAGACCGCTCACACCGGCAGCATTCGCCACCCCGAAGCTGGCTCCAGGACGATGCGACGGCACAGGAACGTTTGCTGGTAGCAACGGAGCAGCCCCGCCAGACGGATCGCTATAAGCAGGATCGACAGCAAAAGGCGAGTTTTCAGGTATAGGCGCAGAGACCGGAACAGCGTCCATCACAGGCATAGGAATGCGTGATTTCGGCGAAGTCGGCGTCGGCCCGTTCATCGCCATCATGACACCGGTTGCAGGTTGGCCGATCGTATCGCCACCTGCCGGACGGTAGGAAGCCATCAGGAATGCGTCGTCACTACCTTCCAGCGGCGCCCTTCCAACATACTCAACCTTCACATTCGCGGTGCCGTGATGCTGGTAATCAAGCATTTCGGCAGCTTTCTGGGAAAGATCGATGACACGGTCGAATTCATACGGACCACGATCATTCACGCGCACGATGACAGAACTACCATTGGCAAGATTGGTCACACGGGCATAACTCGGTAACGGCATGGTTGGATGCGCAGCCGTCAGATGCGCCATGTCATAGACTTCGCCATTCGCTGTCAGGCGACCATGAAAAGCTTCACCATACCAAGAGGCGTGGCCGATCTTGACGTAGTTCTTATCTTCCTTGGGATAATACCAGCGCCCTTTGACCTTGTAGGGTTGCCCAGTCTGATCGCGTCCACCACCACGCGGTAAAGGCTGCCCCTTCGAAAAAGCCACACGTGGACTGGCTTTCACGCCATATTTGGATTCGGCGAAGTATTCCTTCGAGCGCTTTGTCTTCGATTTCGGCTGAGGTGCCGATGCGCAGCCCGCCAAAGCGACAGCGATAGCCATGAACGACAACATGGCGACGGAACCGCGCTTGTCGCACACCTTCACTGCCTTGCCGTTGACCGAATGTTTCAGCCCTCGTTTCGAATCCATACGCCACACGCCCGTTACTCAACAACACAACCGAAAACGCGGGTTGCGCCTTTATAGAATTTAGTGATGTCACCGATTCATTGACGGATCATTAAAGCTTTTGGAATTTTGCGTATTTTGAGTCGCATCATGTGGCATCCGCTCGACACCAACGACCCGTATTCATCTCAGCCTTGTGGAACAACCGTGCATTCAAAACGTTGAATTTTCAACAGGAAGGAGAATACAAATGCTGAGAGCAATGATCCTTTGGCTGATGGGTGTTCCACTCGTTGTCGTGCTGCTTATCTGGTATTTTTTCTTTTAGATGTGTGGAACGTTTGAACCTTTCAACCGTTATTCATACGGCTCTAATGACCTCCGAGCCAGTCACCTAACGTCATGGATTAGGCCCGCTCCAACAAGGCGGGTCTTTTTTTGCGCACTGAATATCACGGCCTCTTTGTCGGATCAGGCATGTAGACATTGATCGCCTTGCGCAGCAGACGGAAATGAGCTGGCGTCCAGGTAGACAGCTCGCCATCTGTGTTTACGGCACGCGGTTTCTTGGTGCGCACAATCACTTCGGTCGTCGGGAAAGCCCGTACATCATCCCACTTGGAATGCGTTCCACGGCGCAAACTTGGCAAAAGACGCAAAAGTTTCCACCAGTGGTCGACCTCTAGGCTATAAAAATCCAGTTTGCCGTCATCCACTGTAGCATCCTTCTCGACGGCCATGCCCCCACCGTAGAATTTTCCGTTCCCAACAGAGACCTGCAACGTACGAATTTTTTCTGTCATGCCATCATGTTCCAGATAGGCTGTGAAAAGCTCCGAACGCATGAGGATACGCGCCGCAACGATGGCATAGCCGAGTTTTCCCCACTTCTTCTTTGCCGCAGAACTGAGTTGCTGCGCCAGTTCGGCACTGAAACCGATGCTCGCGACATTGAAGTAAAGATGACCGTTCACTTCACCCAGATCGATGGGCTGAACCTCATAGGAAGCAAGGCGACGCGCCGCGCCAATCGGATCGGCAGGAATGCCGATGGTTCGGGCGAAATCGTTTGCAGTCCCGAGCGGAAGAATTGCAAGTGGCAATCCCGTTTCCATCAATCCTTTAGCCGCAGCGTTCAGCGAACCGTCGCCACCACCGACAATAACGAGATCGCAATCTCTTTCACGAAGGATCACATCCGAAATCGTCTCATTGTCCTGCGGATTTCGCTCGATAAGCTGGAGACCACCACGTTCCAATGCGGAACGAATATCGGCACCGTATCCCCTGCCATTTCGGGCGTGTGGGTTCACGATAAGTAGTGCCCGGCGCTTTGTGGTCTTGCCCATAGATTTCCTGTCGTCTGCAACAGCCAGAAAATCTGGCTGGATGGTGGGAGCGTCATCTGCAGATGGCCTCTCAATTCGGGATATCAATGGAACGTTTCATGAAAAATTTGTCACGATACTGTAGTGTTTCGTGAGGTCATGAGGCAGAAAGCCAGGACGAGGTCGGCTTGTCGACAAAACAGTTTGACGAGACCAGAAAGAGAACATAGTTTGGCAAAACCAACTGTAAAAAATTCTGATGCGACCTCGTCAGACTCGTCGCTAATTGACTGAAATACATTACAGTTTGCGGGTATGATGTAATGGTAGCCTGTCAGCTTCCCAAGCTGAACGCGCGGGTTCGATTCCCGCTACCCGCTCCAGCATAATCGCTCGCACAACCATCAGAGACTAGCGAATATTTTCCCCGGTTTTCGGATCGACCTTCACCTCCACTTTGGCGCCAGCCTTGGTGACATATTCGACCTCGTAATAGCCACGATCATTCCAGTCGACTTCATCGATGAAAGCCGTATCTGCATTCTGTTCGATTTTCGCGATTATTTCCGAAAGCCTGGTGCCTTCCGGTGGTGGAGCGGCATAGGCCGCAACAACGGACAAACCAAGAAACAAGGTCGTAGCAGCAAAACGCATGATTATCTCCTTTAGCTATCCTAAAAGAGTAGGACTTCACGCATCGTCTTCAAGGTCAACGAGCCCTACTTTATGATGAGGCTTATTGAACCTGTAAAGGTTTGATCGATCATCGCAGAGAGTTTCGGCTCCGCTCCCGAAAGAACGACGACGATTGCAAGCATCAATATCAAAGGCGCAGCAAGAATGCCGCTCCTTACAGCCGGTTCCAGAATGCGCCGGGTTTTCTTGCTTTGCGTAGATTGCTGATTTCTCATGCAACCAACAGTAGTCAAACAGAATTAACTGCTCATTAAATAACGTAGTTAATGCCTTATTAGCGCACGATTGCCACTCAATTTCCCTTGTTTCCGCGATATATATTGACCCCGAGCTCGCGAATTTTCTTGCGCAGCGTGTTCCGATTTAATCCCAGAAGGTCTGCCGCTTTGATCTGATTTCCACGTGTTGCGGTAAGACATGCGAGGATCAAGGGATATTCCAGTTCCGCGAGAACCCGATGGTAAAGACCGGGAGGTGGCAGATCGGCACCGAATGATGCGAAGTAACGCTGCATATTCTGCTCGACGGCCTGCGATATCGAAATATTCTCCATATCGCCACCACCGGCGGGAGCGACATCTGGCTTGGCCAGTTCAGACTTCAGCTCCGTTTCGATTATTTCCGGCGAAATTTCCTCTTGCGGGTAAAGAGCTGCAAGTCTCCGCACGAGATTTTCCAGCTCACGCACATTGCCCGGCCACGGATACCGACGCATCATTTCCAAACCGGCACTGCTGATACGCTTCTCTGGCAGCCCCTCTTCGGCAGCGCGTTTGAAAAAATGGCGCACAAGATCGGCTACGTCCTCGCTGCGCTCGCGAAGCGGCGGCAAGCGCAGAGGCACAACGTTCAACCGGTAGTAAAGATCCTCGCGGAACAAACCTTGTGCTATCAATTGCCGCAAATCCTTATTGGTTGCCGCAACGATGCGCACATCGGTCTTGATCGGCGTGCGTCCACCGACTGTCATATATTCGCCTTGCTGCAACACACGCAAAAGTCGGGTTTGTGCTTCCATCGGCATATCGCCGATCTCGTCAAGAAACAGCGTTCCGCCATTTGCCTGTTCAAAGCGACCGCTCGAGCGGTTTTGCGCACCCGTAAAAGCACCCCTCTCGTGCCCGAACAACTCAGACTCAATCAGGTCGCGTGGGATTGCGGCCATATTGATCGCAACAAATGGTCCTTTTCGGCGACGCCCATATTCGTGCAGGGCACGCGCAACCAGTTCCTTGCCTGTACCGGATTCACCTGTAACCATGATGGTCAAATCTGTCTGCATCATGCGCGCCAGCACACGGTAGATTTCCTGCATCGCAGGCGACCGACCGACTAGCGGCATGTTATCTGCCTGCTCATCCGATAGAGCGGCAATTGGCTTGCGTTTTGGTTCAGACAAAGCACGACCGACGATATTGATGAGTTCCGTCAAATCGAATGGCTTCGGCAGATATTCGTAGGCTCCTGCCTCGGATGCCCGGATTGCCGTCATGAATGTATTCTGCGCGCTCATCACAACAACCGGCAGGTCGGGGCGCATTTTCTTGATGCGCGGCAGGAGGTCGAAGGCATTTTCATCCGGCATATTGACATCGGTTATAATCAGATCACCGTCGCCAGCCGCCACCCAGCGCCAGAGCGAAGCAGCATTGGAGGTCACGCGCACATCGTAGCCTGCCCGCGACAATGCCTGATTCAGCACCGTCCGAATGGCTGCATCATCATCCGCCACCAATATGGTTCCTGTCGGACGTCCTGCGATCATGCGTTATCTCCAGTATTTCCAGCTGCCAGTTCCGTATTCTTCCATGCGGGCATCAGAACGCGGAAAGTTGTTCTCGAAGGATGGCTGTCGCATTCGATAATGCCCCCATGATCGCCAATAATCTTCGCAACGAGTGCCAAACCCAGGCCCGAACCGTTGGTCTTAGTGGTCACGAAAGGATCGAACAGATGTGGCAGCATATCCTGTGGCACACCCGGTCCGTTATCATGCACGCAGAATTCGAGAGGCAAAGCCACCCTGTCCCGCGCACCCGGCACCTGAAGACGAATACCCGGACGATAAGCCGTGGATAGAACGATCTCGCCACCCTCATGATCGCCTATAGCTTCCGCGGCATTCTTCAGCAGATTGAGAAAAACCTGTACGAGTTGGTCTCGATTGGCAAAAACCGGTGGAAGAGAAGGATCGTAATCTTCCACAAAGCGAACCTTCCGCGCGAACCCGTTCTTTGCAATCGCCTTTACATGATCGAGAACTGCATGAATATTGACCGCAGAACGTTCAATGGGGCGCTCATCCGAGAACACCTCCATACGATCAACCAGCGAAACAATCCGATCCGTTTCATCCGTAATGAGGCGCGCAAGCGCCCGATCCTCGTCGCTGACAACCTGCTCCAGCAATTGTGCCGCACCGCGGATACCAGAGAGAGGATTCTTGATTTCATGGGCCAGCATCGAGGCAAGCCCGGTTACGGACCGCGCAGCACCGCGATGCGTCATCTGACGGTCTATCTTTTCAGCCATCGTCTTTTCCTTGAAAAGGATGACTACAGCACCCGGCAGTTCCGCTACAGGCGCTACATAAACATCGACGATACGCTCTGCCCCAAGACGCGGCGACGAGACATCAACGCGATATTCGTTGACCGGCATCTGACTGGTGCGAACCTGATCGACCAGCGCTAACAGCGGGCTGCCAAAAGGCAAAAAAGATTCCAGTCGGTTACGCGCCAGAATGGACGAGCCGGAACGAAAGAACTGCTCCGCGTCCAGATTGGCATAGGCAATATAATTTTCGGCACTAACCATGATGACGGGCTGGCTGATGGCATCGAGCACGACCGAAGGAATGCCGTTCGTTTCAGTTCTCTCACGCATCAGGCAACCTCTTTGAGCGCGGTTTCAGGAACTTCGCGCATGAATATACGACGCAAAACGTCGATGACGGCTTGCTGGTCGGTCAGAGTCATGACTTCTGCTTTCTCGGCAGGTGTACATGTGGCGCCAGCATGACGATCAAGATACCAGCCGAGATGTTTGCGGGAATGACGGATGCCCGTCGTGCTTCCATAATGCTCGAGCATATCTTCGTAATGCTTTATAATATAATCAAGAATTTCACTTCGCGACTTTGGAGCAAGATCGCTTCCGGCAATTGCACCGGCCAGCCACGGTTGTCCATAGGAGGCACGTCCGACCATCACGGCATCCGCTCCAGAGCGGTGCAGAATTTCCCGGGCGTCATGTCGACACGCCACATCCCCGTTGGCAACCAGTGGAATCCTTATCACATCGCGCACGGCGTGAATGGCATTCCAGTCCGCTTTGCCTTCATAGAACTGACAACGGGTGCGCCCATGGACAGTCACCATGGCGATACCGGCGTCTTCAGCGCGCCTTGCAAGTTCAGGCGCGTTGATGCTTTTCTCGTCCCATCCCAGCCGCATCTTAAGTGTAACCGGAACATTGACGGCGTTAACAGTAGCCTCAACAAGGGTCATTGCATGATCGAGATCGCGCATCAGCGCGGACCCCGAGTAGCCACCAGTTACTTTCTTGGCTGGGCAGCCCATATTGATATCGATGATATCAGCGCCTTCACCTTCGGCGATCCTGGCCGCCTCGCCCATCCAATGCGCCTCGCGTCCTGCGAGTTGCACGACATGCGTGCCTAGTCCCTCGCCTGAAAGCCGCAGAAGGCTTTCCTTGTGACGGTTACAGAGTTCGGCGCTGGCGACCATCTCAGACACGACCATGCCCGCGCCAGCCTCTGCTGCTCGCCTGCGGAATGGAAGGTCCGAAACGCCGGACATCGGCGCAAGAAAGACACGGTTGGCAAGCGCCACACCGCCAATGGTCAAAGGTTGATCGAGAAAACTCAACAATAAATGCCTATTTGATGTGCATGACGTAATTAGCACATACATTAATCAGCACCACCTTTCAACACAAGGAAAAGCGCACGCAAAATCACTATAAATCAATTGTCGTCTGGCATTTATCTGCGCAAGGCATTATTCGGCTTGGAAATGCAACCTTTGGCAGAGGCGACAACCATTTCAAAGATAGCAGCAGTCATTGTGGCCGCTGGCCGCGGAGAACGAGCCGGACAGAGCATCGAAGGGCCGAAGCAATATCGGCGCATCGGTGGCGAAGCCGTACTTGCTCGCACTTTGCGAGCTTTTATCGACTGCGCGCTGGTTGATAGCATCGTTGTCGTCATTCACCCTGATGACCATACACTTTACGAACGTGCCCTCCCGGAAAACTGTGGCAACATTCTCATCGTGAACGGCGGCGCTACCCGGCAGGAATCAACGCGCCTTGGCCTCCTCGCATTGCGAGATTATGCGCCACAATATGTCATGATTCATGACGGCGTGAGACCGTTTGTCAGCCAGGATTTGCTGGAGCGTATTGTCGAAAATCTCGCGCCTGATGAAGGCGTTCTACCGGCTCTGGCAGTTTCGGATACGCTCAAGCAGTCAGCTACGGACGGAACGGTTAAAACCACGGTGCCTCGCGCGGGCCTTTTTGCGGCACAGACACCACAAGCGTTTCCCTACCTGCCCATCTTTGAGGCACATGAAAAAGCCTTCGCGAATGATCGCTCTGATTTCACGGACGATGCCGCCATTGCCGAATGGCAAAGCATCGCCGTCCGCATCATCGAAGGATCGGCGGACAATACAAAGCTTACCTGGGCAAAGGATATTGAAATGGCTGACAAGCGCCTGCGGCAAGACCACGTCTCGTTTCCCGATATTCGTACTGGTAATGGTTATGACGTCCATTCCTTCGAACCTGGCGATCATGTAACGCTGTGCGGCGTAAAAATTCCCCACGAAGCAAAACTCAATGGCCATTCAGACGCCGATGTCGGACTTCATGCATTGACCGACGCTCTGCTAGCGACACGAGGCGCCGGTGATATTGGCACGCATTTCCCACCGTCCGACCCACAGTGGAAAGGCGCTGCTTCCCGTATTTTCATCGAACACGCTGCCAATATCGTACGTGAAGCTGGTGGTCGTATAGCCAATGTCGACATAACCTTTATCAGCGAAGCGCCGAAGATTGGTCCACACCGCGCAGCGATGACAGAAGCGCTTTGCGACATGCTGGGAATTGCAGCAGATCGCGTCTCAGTAAAAGCCACAACCAATGAAAAGCTTGGCTTCGTCGGGCGCCGTGAGGGGATCGCAGCCATTGCAACGGCAACGGTCATCTACCCCGGTGAGGTGCCCGAATGAGCGCACTAATTGCAGAAGAAAAAGCCATCGCCGTGCTGGAGGCCTGCCGCAAGGCCGGTGTAATGATTGCGACAGCCGAATCCTGCACAGGCGGGCTTATCGCTGGAGCTCTCACCGACATTGCTGGATCGTCAGATGTCGTGGATCGCGGCTTTGTCACCTATTCCAACGAAGCGAAAGCCGAAATGATCGGCGTTCCGATCGAATTGATCAATCGCGTCGGCGCTGTCTCAAAAGAGGTAGCACTTTGCATGGCCGAAGGAACACTTGCGCGCGCTCACGCTGGTGTAACAGTGGCAGTTACGGGCATTGCGGGCCCAGGTGGCGGATCCAATGAAAAGCCCGTCGGGCTTGTTCACATCGCATCGGCGCGAAAAGGCTACCCGACCCTTCATCGCGAATGTCGTTTCGGTCCAAAAACCAGAGCTGAAATCCGCCACGCGACAGTTCTCGCCGCACTGGACCTCGTTCTGGAAAACCTTCGATAGTCTGAAGCATATACTTTTACCTGTCGTGCCCTATCCTTGTCTTTGATTAGAGCACCGACCTGATGCAATCAGATCGAAATGCGCTCTGGAGCAAGGAGAACATGCAATGCGTTTCGACGGTAAGGTGGCAATCGTTACAGGTGGAGCAAGCGGTATCGGCGAAGCGACTGTTCGGGCTTTTGTTCGCGAGGGAGCAAATGTCGTTATTGCGGATTATTCGGAGCATGGTCAGCAACTGGCCAACGAGCTTGCAGGCGGCACCGAGCGGGCATTATTCGTCAAAACCGATGTGACTGATACGAAAGCCGTGCAAGCCCTGATTGCCAAAACCGTCGAAACCTACGGCCGCCTCGACATCATGTTCGCCAATGCAGGTATCGCCGCTGACGGCCCGATAGACGAACTGGATGAATCTGCATGGCAGAAAACCATCGATATCAACCTCACCGGCGTCTATCTTTGCGATAAATACGCCATTGATCAAATGCGCTCGCAAGGCGGCGGCGTGATCGTGAACTGCGGCTCAATTCATAGTCACGTCGGGAAATCAGGTGTCACCGCTTATGCTGCAGCAAAGGGTGGTGTAAAACTGCTGACCCAGACACTTGCCATTGATTACGGTGCTCAAAACATCCGGGTCAACGCGGTCTGCCCCGGCTATATCGATACGCCGCTTCTCAAGGATATTCCGGATGACAAAAAGCAGGCGCTTGTGACCTTGCATCCTATAGGTCGTCTTGGCCGCGCCGAAGAAGTAGCCAGCGTTGTGCTTTTCCTGGCAAGCGACGAAGCTTCCTTCGTCACTGGAGCATCCATATTGGTGGATGGCGGCTATACGGCGCAATAAAAGTACATCCTGAAAAGTCTGAAACGGTTTCGGGATGTGAGTGAGAAGAAAAAAGCGCCGGGGAAACCGGGGCTTTTCTCAGGCCGGACCGTAGATCTGGTCGGCCCGCTTTTCGAAGGCTTCAGAAAACTTCTTGAAAGCGAGGTCGAACATCGTACCCATAAGAAGGCCAAGGGTACGACTCTTGAACTCATAATCGATGAAAAACTCGACATCGCATTCGCTTCCCTCGCCTACCGGTTTGAAGGTCCAGCGATTATCGAGGTAGCGAAACGGCCCGTCGAGATATTTCACATCGATGACATTTTCCTTGGGTTTCAGCAGCACCTGACTGGTGAATGTCTCGCGTATAAGTTTGTAACCAACCGTCATGTCGGCAATGAGAAGAGCCTTGCCGTCACGCTCCTTGCGGGAGCGAACAGACAAAGCCTCGCACATCGGCAGAAACTGCGGATATTTCTCAACATCAGCAACAAGGCCGAACATTTGATCTGCCCGGTGATGCACCCGCCTGACGGTCGTAAACTGCGGCATTTCCTATCTCAGGCCCGCGCAGCAATCTGCGTCTCGCGCGCGGCCCTCAGCTTGGCGAAATCATCGCCAGCGTGATGCGATGAACGCGTCAGGGGACTGGATGCGACCAGAAGGAAGCCCTTCGTCCTGCCAATCGTCTCGAATGACTTGAATTCGTCAGGGGTCACAAAGCGAATGACGGGATGATGCTTGCGGGTCGGCTGGAGATATTGACCGATGGTCATGAAATCCACATCCGCCGAACGCAGATCGTCCATCAGTTGAAGGATCTCATTCCGCTCTTCGCCAAGACCGACCATGATACCAGACTTCGTGAAAATGGTTGGGTCCAGTTCTTTGACGCGCTGTAGCAGGCGGATCGAATGGAAATAACGAGCGCCAGGACGAACCTTCAGATAACGCGACGGCACAGTTTCCAGATTGTGGTTGAACACGTCGGGACGGGCTTTGACCACGACTTCAAGAGCGCCTTCCTTGCGCAGGAAATCCGGCGTCAGGATTTCAATCGTGGTAGCAGGAGTAGCTTCGCGGATGGCCTGAATGACCTCAGCAAAATGCTGCGCACCACCATCGGCAAGATCGTCGCGATCCACCGATGTTATAACCACATGCGTCAGACCCATCTGCTTGACGGCCTTGGCAACATTCTCGGGTTCGTTCGGATCGAGCGCTGTCGGAATACCGGTCGAGACGTTACAGAAGGCGCAGGCACGCGTGCAGATCTCGCCCATGATCATGAAGGTCGCGTGCTTCTTTTCCCAGCACTCGCCGATGTTTGGGCAACCTGCCTCTTCGCAAACCGTGACCAGCTTGTTTGAGCGAACGATATCGCGCGTTTCGCTATAGCCGCGCGAGACAGGAGCCTTAACGCGAATCCATTCGGGCTTCTTCAGGACGACATTGTCCGGACGATGTGCCTTTTCGGGATGCCGCTCACGCTTGCCTTGGTTCACCAGATCGAGAACTGTAACCATGCTTTTCCCTGCCTATCCGGGCCATTTTCAAGAATGGACCTGAAATGCTTTCCAAATTGGGTCCGGTCCTAATCCCTGCCCTTTACCCTGTCAACTTGAGCGATTTGCTACTCATCGCCGCGCCGCCAGTCCAAGAGCTCGGAAAACCAATGCCCATATGAGGCCGAACACTAAACCGCCTGCACCAAGCGCCAATGTAAGCGCCCAGACGCCGTACCAGCCAGTTAAGGCCATTCCGTTGACCGATATGGTGTTGCCGCCAAGAACACTCAAGGTGCCGGCTGCAAACCCCAGCACCAGCCCTCCCACGGTAGACCATTTGATGACGGGCCAGGCGGCACGCCGCCATGGCCCTCCGTTCTCGATCAGCGGAATGAGCGTCCCTCCGTCTTATGCATTCAGCACGCGACCATACGCATCCAGAACGCTTTCCTTCATCATCTCGGAAAGGGTTGGGTGCGGGAAGACAGAATGCATCAATTCTTCCTCAGTCGTTTCAAGATTCATAGCGATCACGAAACCCTGGATGAGTTCAGTCACTTCCGCACCGACCATGTGGGCACCAAGCAGCTGTCCCGTCTTCTTGTCGAAGATGGTCTTGACCAGTCCCTGATCTTCACCGAGCGCAATCGCCTTGCCGTTTGCAGCAAACGAATAGCGACCGACGCGGATATCGTAACCTTTTTCCTTGGCTTTTGCTTCGGTCAAGCCAACGGAAGCGACCTGCGGATTACAATAGGTACAGCCCGGAATCATGTTCTTTTCGAGTGGATGTACATTCGGAAGACCGGCAATCTTCTCGATGCAGATAACGCCTTCATGCTCGGCCTTATGCGCAAGCATTGGCGGACCTGCAACGTCTCCGATGGCATAGATGCCCGCAACGTTGGTCTTGCCGTAACCGTCAATGACAACGCATCCACGGTCGGTTTTCACACCAAGCGTTTCAAGGCCGAGATTCTCAATATTACCCTGAACGCCAACCGCCGAGATCATGCGGTCCACCGTCAACGACTGCGTCTTGCCGTCCTTGGTCTCGATATGGGCGGTCACATTGTTTGCGCCCTTCTCGACCTTGGTAACCTTGGCATCTGTGATGATCTTCAGGCCGCGCTTTTCAAGCTGCTTGCGCGCGAGTGCGGAAATCTCCGCATCCTCAACTGGCATGATTTGCGGCATCAGTTCCACGACCGTCACGTCAACGCCCATGTCATTGTAGAAAGAAGCGAATTCGATACCGATTGCGCCTGACCCCATTACAAGCATGGACTTCGGCAGTTCAGGCGGAACCATTGCTTCAAAATAGGTCCAGATCAGCTTGCCGTCCGGCTCAATGCCCGGCAGAGAACGCGGACGTGCACCGGTGGCGACAATGACGTGCTTCGCCTTGTAGGAGCCTTCGCCCAGAACGCCTTTTGGAACGGGATTCTGTGGCTGCATCGGCTGCTTCGAAGAGTTGCCGACCGAAATCTCAACCGGATTGTTACCAGAAGCAGCCTTTACGAGCTTGGCCTCGCCCCAGATCACGTCGATCTTGTTCTTCTTCATCAGGAAGCCGACACCACCGTTAAGACGGGCCGAAACACCGCGCGACCGCTGCACCACGGCCGTCACATCAGGCGTGATCTTGCCTTCCAGCTTCAGGCCGTAATCTTTGGCGTGCTCGCCAAAATGCAGGATTTCAGCCGAGCGCAAAAGCGCCTTGGTTGGGATACAGCCCCAGTTGAGGCAAATGCCTCCCAGATGTTCGCGTTCGACGATAGCCGTCTTTAGGCCAAGCTGCGCAGCGCGGATTGCGGTTACATAGCCACCCGGGCCCGAGCCGATAACAATAACGTCGTAAATGTCGGCCATATTGTCCTGCCTTTGCTCAGTTCACTTCTCGGGTGAGCAGCACCCAGTCGTGTCTTTTGTCCTGCCCGATGCGTTCTATCGCTTCGAGCCGCTCAATTTCCTTGAAACCATGGGCGCCGTAAAGAGAAAGCGCCACATCGTTGTGGCTTTCGGTTATCAGGCTGATTGCCGGATTGCCGTTGCGGCGCGCCAGGTCAATCTCGTTGGCGACAAGCGCGCGGCCAATACCTTTGCCGCGAAACTCCCGATAAACACCAACGCTGTCTATAAAACGGTTGCCAATGATCCTACGCTGCATCGCGATAAGCTGATCCAGAACCGGATGCTGTGCGGACTGATCGTTGAGGCTTTCGTCCACGGTAAAGCCGATGGAAAGCCCGGCAATCTCACCATCCCATTCGGCAATAATCGTGCTCTGCCAGCCTTCGGTCCCGTCGGCACGCATATACTGCCGGCCGTGTTCCATGGCTGTTTCGGTTCGCCCATCAAGAACAGCCCCGTGCCAGAGCCATGACGCAAAACCCTGCGAAGAGATATCGACAAGAATGGCGATCTCTGCGGCTTCACGGCGTTCAGCCGGGCGTAAGTTCGGTTGTCCAGCCATTCAAAAACCTCAGGCGTCGAGTTCAGAAGAACGCGACGCCCTTGAAGTTGATCGATCAGACCAGCATACCCATCGGGTTTTCGATGTGGCGCTTGAAGGCCTGTGCAAGTTCAGCAGCCAACGCACCATCAACGGCACGATGATCGGTTGAAAGGGTTACAGACATAACGGTCGCAACCTTGATTTCACCATTCTTGACCACTGCACGCTGTTCGCCAGCGCCGATTGCGAAAATGGTCGCATGCGGCGGATTGATGATCGCAGCAAAGTCCTTCACGCCGAACATGCCGAGGTTAGATACGGAGGTCGAACCGCCCTGATATTCTTCAGGCTTCAGCTTGCGATCACGCGCACGCTTGGCAAGGTCCTTCATCTCATTGGAGATGGCGGAAAGAGTCTTCGATTCCGACTGACGCACGATTGGCGTAATCAGGCCACCCGGGATCGACACGGCAACACCGACATCCGCACGCTTGTGCTTGACCATACCGCCTTCAGTCCACGAGACATTGGCTTCAGGAATGTCACGCAGCGCAAGAGCAACAGCCTTGATCACCAGATCGTTGACGGAAAGCTTGTAGGCTGGAACTTCGCCCTTTTCGGTCTTGATCATCGGTGCAGCGGCATTGATCTGCGAACGCAGAGCCAGAAGTGCATCCAGTTCGCAATCGATCGTCAGATAGAAATGCGGAACAGTCTGCTTCGATTCCACCAGACGGCGGGCAATCGTCTTGCGCATGCCATCGTGAGGAACGATTTCGTAGGTGCCTTCCTCAAAGAGCTTGAGAACAGCATCATCTGACATCGGCTTCGGAGCAGCAGCAGCTTCCGCCTTCGGCGCAGCAGCCTTGGCACCACCGGAAGCCAGAGCGGCTTCCACATCGCGCTGAACAACACGGCCATGCGGGCCGGTACCCTTTACGGCAGCGACGTCGACACCGGATTCCTTGGCGATACGTCGAGCAAGCGGCGATGCGAACACGCGGTTGCCCTTATTCGAAGCAGGAGCCGACTGCTCTGCCTTGACGGGTGCAGGCGCGGCTGCAGGAGTAGCGGCGGGCTTTGGCTCTTCTTTCGGAGCTTCGGCCCTTGTTTCTGCTTTTGGAGCAGAAGCTGCACCCTTGGCCGCAGCAGCTACGTCCTCGCCTTCTTCGGCGAGGATAGCGATCAGCGCATTGACCTTGACGCCTTCGGAGCCTGCGGGAACCACGAGTTTGGCAATTGTGCCTTCGTCCACAGCTTCCACTTCCATCGTTGCCTTGTCGGTCTCGATTTCAGCAATAACATCGCCAGGAGCGATCTTGTCGCCTTCCTTGACCAGCCATTTCGACAGGTTGCCTTCTTCCATCGTCGGAGAAAGCGCTGGCATGGTGATATTGATCGGCATGTCCAGACCCTTTCGTTACGCGGTATAGGTAACGGCTTTCACCGCTTCGACCACTTCGGCAACCGTCGGTAGTGCCAGCTTTTCCAGATTTGCCGCATAAGGCATCGGAACATCCTTACCGGCAATGGTCAGGATCGGCGCATCGAGATAATCGAAAGCCTGCTGCATGACGCGGGTGGCAATTTCCGTACCAACAGACGACTGCGGGAAACCTTCTTCCACCGTCACCAGGCGACCGGTCTTCTTGACCGATTCCACAACCGTTGGAATATCCATCGGTCGGATCGTGCGCAGATCGATGATTTCAACATCGATACCCTGCTGGGCCAGCTCTTCAGCCGCCTTGACAGCATAGGTCATGCCGATACCGAACGAAACAATGGTGGCGTCCTTCCCCTGCTTATGAATGCGCGCCTTGCCAATCGGCAGAACGAAATCGTCAAGCTTCGGTACATCGAAATGATGACCGTACAGGATTTCGTTTTCGAGGAAGATCACCGGATTCGGATCGCGAATGGCAGCCTTCAGCAAGCCCTTGGCGTCGGCTGCCGTGTACGGCATGACGACCTTGAGACCCGGAATGTGGCTGTACCAGGCCGCATAGCACTGCGAGTGCTGGGCAGCAACACGCGCAGCCGCACCGGACGGACCACGGAAGACCATCGGAGCGCCCATCTGTCCGCCGGACATATAAAGCGTCTTGGCAGCAGAGTTCACGATCTGGTCGATTGCCTGCATGGCAAAGTTGAAGGTCATGAACTCAACGATCGGACGCAGACCTGCAAAAGCAGCCCCTACACCTACACCGGCAAAACCATGTTCGGTGATCGGAGTATCGACAACACGCTTGGAACCGAACTCATCGAGAAGTCCCTGCGTGATCTTGTAAGCGCCCTGATATTCGGCAACTTCTTCACCCATCACGAAAACATTGGGATCGCGGCGCATTTCTTCGGCCATCGCATCACGAAGCGCTTCACGAACTGTCGTGGAAACCATTTCGGTGCCAGCCGGAATGTCCGGGTCGGACGCCACGTCGAGCGCCGGGGCCTTCGGAGCAGCGGGAACAGAATCAGCCTTCTTTTCTTCGGCTTTTGGCTCTTCCTTGGCTTCGTCCTTCGTTGCTGCAACTTTGGCAGCCGGAGCAGAGCCGATATCGGAAGCGCTTTCGCCATCACCGAGAAGCACAGCAATCGGCGTATTGACCTTCACGCCTTCGGTGCCTTCATCGACAAGGATCTTGCCGATCGTGCCTTCATCGACAGCTTCGACTTCCATCGTCGCCTTGTCGGTTTCAATTTCGGCAATCACATCGCCGGACGTAACCTTGTCGCCTTCTTTCTTCAGCCACTTCGAGAGCTTGCCCTCTTCCATGGTTGGGGAAAGTGCGGGCATGAGAATTTCTGCGGGCATGACAACACCTTCCTGGAATTAGAGCAGAATATCCGTGTAGAGCTCGGATGCATCCGGCTCCGGATCGTTTTGAGCGAAATCGGCAGAATCGGCGACAATATCGCGGACATCCTTGTCGATTTCCTTCAGCTCTTCCTCGGTTGCCCAACCCTTGTCGATCAGACGCTGCTTGACCTGTTCGATCGGATCATGCTCGGAGCGCATCTTCTGCACTTCTTCCTTCGAGCGATACTTTGCCGGGTCCGACATGGAGTGACCGCGGTATCGATAGGTCTGCATATCGAGAATGATCGGCCCTTTGCCGGAACGCGTCCATTCCACAGCCAGATCGGCGGCAGCCTTGACCGCACGAACATCCATGCCATCAACCTGGATACCAGGAATATTGAAAGAGAGGCCGCGCTTCGAGAAGTCTGTTTCTGCGGACGAGCGCGAAACCGACGTGCCCATGGCATAGCGGTTGTTTTCGATAATGTAGACTACCGGCAGCTTCCACAGCGATGCCATGTTGAAGCTTTCGTAGACCTGCCCCTGATTGGAAGCGCCGTCACCGAAATAGGTGAGTGTAACATTGTCGTTGTCGCGATAGCGATTCGCGAATGCGAGGCCTGTGCCGAGCGAAACCTGCGCACCGACGATACCATGACCACCGTAGAAGTTCTTTTCTTTGGAGAACATGTGCATGGAGCCGCCCTTGCCCTTGGAAAGGCCGCTGCGACGTCCGGTCAGTTCAGCCATCACGCCGCGCGCGCTCATGCCCGCTGCAAGCATATGACCATGATCGCGATAGGCGGTGATAACCTGATCACCTTCCTTCAGCGCCATCTGCATGCCGACCACCACGGCCTCCTGGCCAATATAAAGGTGACAGAAACCGCCGATGAAGCCCATGCCATAAAGCTGGCCGGCCTTTTCTTCGAAACGCCGGATCAACAGCATCTCGCGATAAGCGTCCAGCTCCTGCTTCTTGTCGAAGTTCGCAGGTGCAGGTGCCTTGGGTGCAGTCACAGAAGACGCCTGCGTTTTGCTTGCAGGCGACTTTTTAGCCCTCGGTGCCATATCTCGCTCCCTAAATTGTCGTTCTATTGTGACGTTATACGGGCATATCACAAGATACAATATGCGCCCAGAGCATAGCTGCTATGTCGCCAAACCCTTAAAAACATACCACAAAAAGACAATTAACCGGATTTCAGTTAATTTGAACGGTCTTCCCTAGAGGTGATAATTGTCACTTCATCGGGATGGGAGAGATTAAGCGCTCTGCGCGCCTGCTCGTCAAGCATATCCTTCTCGATGGAACCGTCGCGCAAAAGCGTGACTCGCTTTTCGAGGGCGGTGCGATCTGCTGTCACCTGTTCGAGCTGCTTGGCGAGAAGGCTTTTCTGCTCTTCAAGCTGGATACGAGAGTAAAGACCAAATTCGCCATGATAGGCGTGAAAGCCAAAATAACTCAGAAACGCAGCCGTCAGAATGGGCAAAACAAAACGCCCACGGATCGATTTACGCTTCTGCTTGGTCCACATTTCGGCTTCCTTCCCGGATATTTAGTGCCACTGCGAATCCTGCGAAGGGCGTCAATCCGAATTCCACCATCAAGCATTATTTTGCTTAACAGAGATTTACCAAGAACGGATGTCGGAAGCGGACAATCGTGAATATTCCATGCTGTAGCAGACAGCTTGGAGCGCAAACTATTCAAACGGTCTCATTTCCAGCCTCAAAGGGAATCGGCGTCCAACGCTTTCTAGCTCCCCGGTTTACGCAAGCACCAATGATAGCGAGACGTGAGCGTCTATAGATTCTGACAGTCTCTCGAACCAGAAGCCGCATCAATGTAGGACGGATTTTTGCACGTTTGCGATTGCCGCCAATTGTACTTTCCAGACCGACCTGACGGCACAGCGCCGGGTAAGTCTGATAGACTGCAAAATTCGAGAACGGGCCAAACTCGGAATCAAACAGAAAATGATCCAGAGGGGCCGAAGGCTTTTCCATAAAGGCGAGCATACGCTGTGCGGCTGGCTTTGAGATGATATATCCCGCCGACAGAAGGTGCCGACTGCGCAGTCGTGCAACCGTGAAATGCGTTTCAGCGCAGGGCAGATGCGCCCCCAGAAGAACTGCCCTTTCATGAGTTTCAATCTTTATGATATCCGCATCGACAGGTATCCAGTTGCTTGAAGCAAACAGTTTGCCCGCATCGCGACCAAAAACGACATCATCTTCAAAGACTGCCGCATGGTCTTCTTCACCTTGTGCAATGAATTCGAGACATTTCTTATGGGAAAGAAAACAGCCTATTTCGGCAGGTGTGAGAGGATGTGGCCATTTTTGATTTGAGGCCAATGCATCCTGAACCTGCTCTGGAGTGAACATTCGCGCATCGACGGCGCCCACGCGCGTAAAGTCGCATCCCAGCTTGCGAAACTGCTCCATCATAAAAGCAAGCCGATCGCAGCTCCTGTCGAGATTAATCAGATAAGATTTCATGAAAGCCCCCTAGCGAGATGAACTCCTAGCGCGCATCCAGAAAAGTGTGAAACGGTTTTCTGCCAAGATCCACGTTCATACAAAGGATGAGAGCGCCGATCTACATCAATCAGATCGGCGCTCCAGGGTCGCCATAAATTGTCAATTACCACGGCAGACAGGCGAACTCTTGATCTTGCAAGCTAAACACTAGGGGCGATCAAACATCGACAATCGTGGAAAATCCGCCCATGATCATACGCATGCCATCAAATGGCATTTGATCCCCCATCGCCTTCATGCGTGGGTCGCTCATCATCTTGCTGTTTGCAGCGTCGCGCGTTGCCTTGTCGGGATATTCAAACCAGGAGAACACAACCTCCTCGTCAGCCTCGGCCTTAACCGCACGTCGAAAATCGGTGACCTTGCCATCCGGCACATCATCTCCCCACGCTTCGACCATCCGCGTCACGCCAAACTCCTTGAATAACACTGCGGCTTCAGCGGCATGCTTGCGATAGACTTCCTTGTTCGCCTTGGGGACGGCGACGACAAATCCTTCAATGTAGGCCATTTTCTCTCTCCCGTTGATAAATCCGCCCACGGCTTCGTCAATTGAATTTCAAGCCGCTCCCCTCATCGGTTCGAACACCAATGCAATTATATTGATATCAATATAATTGCATTGGGTCAAATGCCGGATATCCGGGATCATATAATGCTAAAACGAAAAAAGGCGGGCCAAAGCCCGCCTCTTATAATTCTCAGAGAAAAATCAGAGGAACTTCAGTGCGTTGCGGCCGGCGTAGCGGGCTTGTTTGCCAAGTTCTTCTTCGATACGGATCAGTTGATTGTACTTGGCCGTACGGTCAGAACGAGCCAGCGAGCCGGTTTTAATCTGACCGCAGTTGGTTGCAACGGCGAGATCGGCAATCGTCGAATCCTCGGTTTCACCCGACCGGTGCGACATGACGGCAGTGTAGCCAGCCTTGTGAGCGGTTTCGACAGCGTCAAGCGTTTCAGACAGTGATCCGATCTGGTTGACCTTGACGAGAATCGAGTTGGCAACGCCCATACGGATACCGTCGCGGAGACGAGCCGAGTTTGTAACGAACAGATCATCGCCAACAAGCTGGCACTTGTTACCGATAAGATCGGTCAGATACTTCCAGCCTTCCCAGTCGTCTTCAGCCATACCATCTTCGATGGTGACGATAGGATAGTCGCCAGCGAGTTTGGCAAGATACTTTGCCTGAGCCTTTGGATCACGTGTCTTGCGTTCGCCTTCATAGACGTAGTTGCCATCCTTGAAGAATTCGGTCGCTGCGCAGTCGAGGCCAAGAGCGATATCTTCGCCCGGCTTGAAGCCCGCCTTTTCAATCGATTCCATGATGAAATCGAGTGCAGCCTGAGCATTCTTTAGGTTTGGAGCAAAGCCGCCTTCATCGCCGACGTTGGTGTTGTGACCGGCATCCTTGAGGCGCTTCTTAAGCGTATGGAAAACCTCAGAACCGTACCGAACAGCTTCACGAACCGACGAAGCGCCGACCGGCAGAATCATGAATTCCTGGAAATCGATCGGATTGTCGGCATGTGCGCCGCCATTGATGATGTTCATCATGGGGACCGGCAGAACATGGGCGTTTGCACCACCGACATAGCGATAAAGTGGAAGACCGGTCGCCTGGGCCGCAGCCTTGGCAACGGCAAGCGAAACACCCAGGATTGCATTGGCGCCGAGATTGCCCTTGTTGGCCGAACCGTCGAGCTCGATCATCGTCTGGTCGATAAGCAGTTGGCTTTCCGCATCCATGCCCGCAATAGCGTCAAAAATCTTACCATTAACAGCTTCAACGGCTTTTTCGACGCCCTTGCCGAGATAACGGCTGCCGCCGTCGCGCAGTTCTACGGCTTCATGCGCGCCGGTCGATGCGCCAGACGGAACGGCAGCACGTCCGAAAGAGCCATCTTCAAGCACGACGTCCACTTCGACGGTCGGGTTGCCGCGGCTGTCGAGAATTTCGCGGCCGACGATGTCGATGATTGCAGTCATAGGAACCAGTCCTTCCCTATAGATTGCCCCGCCATATCCGCGAGGCGCTTAACAA
>Ga0182737_1000336_pt1 | contig 72936 bp, 75 predicted proteins | sample eDN5th30CBELigOP_FD_128878 | JGI IMG/M metagenome (GOLD analysis project Ga0182737, IMG submission 128878) | Enriched Organic Plus compost microbial communities from Emeryville, California, USA - eDNA 5th pass 30_C BE-Lig OP (version 2) (version 2) ...
CCAGCGTCGCCCCCTTGAGGGGGATGAGCCCGGACAGGGAACAGTCCTTGAGGACTGTTCCTTGCCTGGCGAATCCGAGCGGCCTGCCTGCCGCGAGGTGGACAGCGCGTAGCGCTTCGGGGGGCTACCGTCCCGTCTCGAAAAACCGTCCCAGGCGCTGCGGCAGCCAGCCCAGGTGGGCCGGGAACGGGCCGGTGGGAAAGCCGGCGTGGCCGCCTTCGGCCGGCTGGTGCAGCAGCACGTGCCCGGAACATTCGCGCGGCAGCGGCAGCGCGCTTTCGGGCAGGAACGGGTCGTTGCGTGCGTTCAGCACCAGCGTGGGCACGGCAATGCTGGCCAGCCAGGGCTTGCTCGACGCGCGCGTCCAGTAGTCCAGCGCGTTGCGAAACCCGTGCATGGGCGCGGTGTAGGCGTCGTCGAAGTCGCGCAGGTCGCGCGCATGGGCGATGCGCATGACGTCGATGGCACCGGGAAAGCGGCGCGCCTTCTCCAGCACCTTGTGCTTCATGGTCTTCAGGAAATGCGCGCTGTAGACGCGGCGGTTGAACACGCCGTGCGACAGGGCATTGCCGCCGGCCACCAGGTCCAGCGGCACCGACACGCCGGCGCAGGCCGCCAGCCACGATACGTTGCCGCCTTGTTCGCCCAGGTACTTCAGCAGCGCGTTGCCGCCCAGCGAAACGCCCACCGCATGCCAGCGCGCGTGCGGAATGCGTGCCCGCACCGTGTCCAGCATGAACCCGACTTCGGTGGAATCGCCGGAATAGTAGGCGCGCGCCAGGCGGTTGGGCGCGCCCGAGCAGCCGCGGAAGTGCGCCACGGCCACGATCCAGCCGCGCGCGCGGAAATGATGGGCGATCGACTGCGCGTAGCGGCTGGTGCTGCCGCCTTCCAGGCCATGCAGCAGCAGCAGGGCGGGGGTGTCGGGCGTCTGCGGCAGCGACGGCCAGTCGGCTTCGGTGATCCAGCGGGCGGCCGCCGTCTTGCCCGCCACCACCGGGGTTGCGTTGTCGATGGGCTGGCCGTCGGCGCGCTTGTGCGGGAACAGCCCGGGCCCCGTCCAGTCGATGTCGATGAAATCGGTGTCGGGGGTGTCGACGCGCTGGCGCACGAAGGCGATGTGGTGGTGCTGCGCCACGAAGGCGGCATAGATCGTCTGGCTGTGACGATCGGGCAGCCAGGCGGGAACGGGGCAGGGCGAAGTATCGAGGCGGGCGGTGGCCAAGCGATCCACCCGAATCAATGCAGCCGGTCGGGCACGTCGTGCAGGTCCAGTACCCCGGCGTCGGCGGGCGCCGGCGACGCATGGTGCACGACCATGCGCCAGCCGGTGGGGCCCTTGTGATAGATGTTGGTGGCGTAGCAGTGGGCGTACTGGGTGCCGCCGCGCGCGCGCACGGCGACCTGTTCGACCAGGGTATGCACCGAACACATCATGCTCTGCATGACCAGCGGGCGCAGCGGCCGGATGTGCAGCGGCCCCGCCGCCAGCGTCTGCTGCCAGGATTCCTGCACCGCCGTGTGGCCGGACGCGCGCAAGCCGCCCGGATGGATGCAGACGATTTCTTCGTCGTCGGCCCAGACCTGCATCAGGCGGACGGTATCGGCTTGCTCGAGCGCTTCGTAGAACGCTTGCTCGGCTTCTTCTGGCGTGGCGAACATGGGCGCGGGCGGGTCAGTGGCCGTGGACGACGGTGCCGGGCTTGAGGCGGTATTCGGCGCCGCAGTATGCGCAGCGGGCCGAGCCGGTGCGGGTGACGTCCAGGAACACGCGGGGATGCATGCTCCAGAGCGGCGCCTTGGGACCCGGGCAGTACACGGGCAGGTCCTCGGCGCCGACTTCGATGGTTTCGTGCTGGGGCGCGGCGGCGGGGGCGGCAGCGGTCATGGTATTTCCTGAAAAAGACGAGGGAAGAAACAAGGGGGCGGCGGGTTCAGACCGGCGTGAGCCAGTGCGCGTACTTGGGGTTGCGCCCGCTGACCAGGTCGAAGAACGCCGCTTGCAGCTTTTCGGTGACCGGCCCGCGCCGGCCCGCGCCGATCTTGCGGTTGTCGACTTCGCGGATGGGGGTCACTTCGGCGGCGGTGCCGGTGAAGAAGGCCTCGTCGGCGATGTAGATGTCGTCGCGCGTCAGGCGCTTGGTGACGACCGGGATGCCCAGGTCGGCCGCCAGCGCGTGCACCGTCGAGCGTGTGATGCCGGTCAGCGCCGAGGCGATTTCCGGTTCGCACAGCACGCCGTCCTTGACGATGAAGATGTTCTCGCCGGCGCCTTCGGCCACGAAGCCTTCGGTGTCCAGCAGCAGGGCCTCGTCGTAGCCGTCCTGCAGGGCCTCGGCGTTGGCGATGATGGAATTGGCGTAGGTGGTGGCCACCTTGGCGCGCGGCATGGTGACGTTGACGTGCTGGCGGGCGAACGACGACACCTTCACGCGGATACCCTGCGCCAGGGCTTCTTCGCCCAGGTAGGCGCCCCACGGCCAGGCGGCGATGGCCACGTGCACCTTGGCGCCCTTGGGCGAGACGCCCATCTTTTCCGAACCGTAGAACACCAGGGGGCGCAGGTAGCAGGACTCGAGCTGGTTGGCCCGCACCACTTCGCACTGGGCGGCGTTGAGCGTGTCGGGGTCGAAGGGCATCGGGATCTGGTAGATGTGCGCCGAATTGCACAGCCGCCGGGTGTGGTCCTGCAGGCGGAAAATGGCGGTGCCGGCGTCGGTTTTATAGGCGCGCACGCCCTCGAACACCGACAGGCCGTAATGCAGGGAATGGGTCAGCACGTGCGTGGTGGCGTCGCGCCACGGGACAAGCTTGCCGTCGTACCAGATGAAACCGTCGCGATCCGCCATCGACATGGTGTTTCCCCCTTGTAAAGAGGCGCCTATTGTATCAAGCGGCAAGGGTACAATGCCGCGTTTCAGCGCCGGCGCCATGGGGCAGCGCCCGGTCCGGCGCCGCGCCGGGCAAGCTGGCGTGCGTGTGTGAGTCTTTTGATGAGTTCCATGCCGTCCAGTTCCACTTGCCAGGGGGCGTCAGGTGCCCGCTGAGTCCGTCGTGTCCGCCGAAGACCCCCGCCAGGTCCGGCAAGAACGCATCGCGGCGTTCCGGCAGGGCGTGCATGCCATCGTGCCGGCCCTGATCGCCACCGCGACCTGGGGCATGGTCACCGGGGTGGCCATGGTCAAGTCCGGCCTGACCGAATCCATGGCCCTGGCCATGACCCTGCTGCTGTACGCCGGTTCGGCCCAACTGACCTCGCTGCCGCTGATCGCCAGCGGGGCGCCGCTGTGGCTGATCTTCATGGCCGGCTTCGTGGTGAACCTGCGCTTCGTGATCTTCGGCGCCGCCCTGCACCCGTACTTCCGCCACCTGTCCTGGCCGCGCCGGCTGGGGCTGGGGTATTTCACCACCGACATGGGCTTCGTGCTGTTCATGCCGCGCTTCGGCGACGCCGCCGAGCGCGGCACGCGCGAGCAGCTGTGGTACTTCCTGGGCACCATCGTGCCGGGCTGGCTGGTCTGGCAGACCTCGTCGATCGTCGGCATCTACCTGGGCACCCTGGTACCCTCGGCCTGGTCGCTGGACTTCGCCGCCGTGCTGGCGCTGCTGGCCATCACCGTGCCGCTGGCCAATTCCAAGCCCATGCTGGTTTCCATGCTGGCCGCCGGCCTGACCGCCTGGATCGGCCAGCTGCTGCCCCTGCGCCTGGGGCTGGCGGCTGCCGTGATCGCCGGCATCCTGGCGGGCATCGCGGCCGAACGATACTTCCACAAGGCCCGTCCATGACCTTCTGGCCCTCCGAGATCTACGTCTATTCGGCCATCCTGCTGCTGGCGCTGTGCAGCGTGCTGACCCGGGCCGGCTACATGCTGTTCGGCGACTACCTGCCGCTGCCCGACGGCGTGCGCCGCGCGCTGCGCTACGCCCCCGCCGCCGCCCTGACCGCCATCATCGTGCCCGACCTGCTGCCCTGGAAGGCCGGCGCCGGCCCCGCCTTCGACTACCGGCTGGTGGCCGCCACGATCGGCGTGGTCGTGTTCCTGCGCACCCGCAGCGCGGTGCTGGTCATCGTGGCCGGCATGGCCGTCCTGTGGCTGTTGCGCTGGCTGGCCGGCTGAGGCCGCGCGCCCGATGGACGGCGTCGCGGGCCGGCTGCGCTAAAATAAAGTTATCCACAGCAATCCGGGCTTAGCAGCATTCTCGTTTTGTTCTTTTTCTCTGCCCCGGCATCTGCCGATCCTGATGACTGACTCTACCACTCCGGCAACCCCTTCCTCCGACGCGCCCATCCCGACTTTCGCCGACTTCGGACTGCACCCCCAGCTGCTCCAGTCGGTTGCCGATACCGGATACACCACCCCGACACCGATCCAGGCCCAGGCGCTGCCGGTCGTGATGGCCGGGCGCGACGTCATGGGCGCGGCCCAGACCGGCACGGGCAAGACGGCGGCGTTCACGCTGCCTATCCTGCACCGCCTGATGCCGCTGGCCAACACCAGCGCATCGCCGGCGCGCCACCCGGTGCGGACCCTGATCCTGACCCCCACGCGCGAACTGGCCGACCAGGTCTACGAAAGCGTCAAGCGCTACAGCAAGCATACGCCGCTGCGCTCGGCGGTGGTGTTCGGCGGGGTGGACATCGGCCCCCAGAAAGACGCGCTGCGCCGCGGCTGCGAGATCCTGGTGGCCACGCCCGGGCGCCTGCTCGACCACGTCGAGCAAAAGACCGTCAACCTGGGCCAGGTCGGCATCCTGGTGCTGGACGAAGCCGACCGCATGCTCGACATGGGCTTCCTGCCCGACCTGGACCGCATCGTCCGGCTGCTGCCGGCCCAGCGCCAGGGGCTGCTGTTCTCGGCCACGTTCAGCAACGAAATCCGCAAGCTGGGCCGTTCGTACCTGAACCAGCCGGTCGAGATCGAAGTCGCGGCGCGCAACGCCACTGCCGACACGGTCACCCAGATCGCCTACCAGATGCCCAGCGACGCCAAGCGCGCCGCGGTGGTGCACCTGGTGAAGTCGCGCGGTCTGAAGCAGGTCATCGTGTTCTCGAACACCAAGATCGGCACCGCCCGGCTGGCGCGCGAACTCGAGCGCGACGGCGTGCGGGCCGAATCCATCCATGGCGACAAGAGCCAGGCCGACCGCATGAAGGCCCTCGAGGCCTTCAAGGCGGGCGAACTGGAAGTGCTGGTGGCCACCGACGTGGCCGCCCGCGGCCTGGACGTGGCCGGCGTGCCCTGCGTGATCAACTACGACCTGCCGCACAACGCCGAAGACTACGTGCACCGCATCGGCCGCACCGGCCGGGCCGGCGCCTCGGGCGAGGCCATTGCCCTGTTCACGGCCGACGAGACGCGCTACCTGCAGGACATCGAAAAGCTCACCAAGCGCACGGTGCCGCGCGGCACGCTCGACGTGCCCCAGGACCTGGTGGCGCGCAGCCATACCCGCGACACGCGCGACAGCCGCGGCCGCGGGCGCGACCGCCGGGCGGGCTCGGCCTATGCCGCGCCGCGCCAGCCGGTCGACGATTTCTTCTACAAGCCCTACGAGCCGTCCACGCCCAGCGCCGCGCAGCCGGAAAGCCAGCCGGAATCGCGCTCGGGCGCGCCCAAGCGCCAGGTGGCGGTGCTGCTGGGCGGCAGCCGCAAGCCCTGAACGGGCCTCAGCCGGCCCGCAGCAAGGCGGGCACGTCGGGCAGGCCGGTAGCGACCGTGGCGCTGTCCGGCCCCAGGCTTTCCAGCAAGCGTTCCAGGTGGCCGATGTGCGGCAGCATCGGCCCGTAGAAGACCACGCGCGCGCCGATCTGTACCAGCAAGGTAGGAAAGTTTTCGACGTCTTCGTCGCCGAGCAGTTCGGGGTGGTCTTCGATGTCGATCCAGGCGTAGGTGCGCTGGGGCTGGGTGTCGGCCAGCGCCGCCAGCCTGGGGCGGTATTGTTCGCAGGTATCGCACCAGGCGGCGCAGAAGCACGCCACCAGCCAGGTATCGTTGCCGCCGGGGGGCAGGGCGGCGCGCAATGCGGGAGTGTCGGTTCCGGGAACGAGCAGGGGCATGGCATCAAATCGCAGCGTGTTTGAGACTATGATACCCGGCATGTCTACCGACAGGTTCAACCCATGATTCCTCCCCGCCCCGAGTCCGCCGCGCCGTCGCCCGCCCGCGCCGCCGCGGTGGGCGCCGCCGGCATTGCCCAGGCCTTCAAGCGCGCGCTGGTGTCGCAATGCCATCCCAGCATGTTGTTCGCGGTGCTGCTGCCGTTCGTGATCGCGCTGCTGGGCGCGTTGCTGCTGGTATGGCTGTTCTGGACGCCCCTGACCGAATGGCTGAACCTGCAAGCCTCGCAGTGGCAGTTCGTCAATGATGTCGATGCCTGGCTGGTCGGCATCGGGCTGTTCTCGATCAAGCTGTACTTCATCCCGGTGCTGGCCGCGGCGATCCTGCTGCCGGTCTCGGGCATATTGGGGCTGGCGATCGCCGCCGTGTTCGTCATGCCGCTGGTACTGCGCCACGTCGGCGCGCGCGAATACGCCGGCGTGTCGCGCCAGGGCCGCAATGCCACCGCCTACAGCGTCTGGAACGCCATCTGGGTCAGCGCGGTGTTCGCGGTGGGCTGGGTGCTGACCCTGCCGTTCTGGCTGGTGCCGCCCATGGCGGTCATCCTGTCGGTATTCTGGTGGGCCTTCGCGTTCTCGCGCATGATGCGCGTGGACGCCATCGTCGAGCACGCCAGCCCGCAAGAGCGGCGCATCCTGCTCGAACGCCACAACACCGGGTTCTGGATCATCGGCCTGGTGTGCGCGCTGCTGAACCTGCTGCCGCCGGCGTGGATCATCCTGCCGGTGTATGCCGGCCTGGTGTATGCCCACTACGGCCTGGAGGGCTTGAGCCGCCTGCGGCAAGAGCGCGTCATCGAAGCCTGACCCCGCCGGGGCAACACCAACTGAACGGATCGCCATGGCTGCACCTTCTTCCCGCCGCATCGGCCTGATCATCGTGGGCGACGAAATCCTGTCCGGGCGGCGCCAGGACAAGCATTTCGCCAAGGTCGTCGAACTGCTGGGCGCGCGGGGCCTGCAATTGGCCCGCGCCGAAATCCTGCCCGACGACCGCGACGTACTGACCGCCGCCTTGCGCCGCAGTTTCGCGTCCGGCGACATCGTGTTGTCGTGCGGGGGCATCGGCGCCACGCCCGACGATCACACCCGCCAGGCCGCCGCCGCGGCGCTGGGCCTGCCGCTGCGGCTGCATCCCGAGGCCGAGCAGGCCATCGCCCAGCGGACGGCCGACATGGCCGCCAAGGGGCAGGGCACGGCCGACATGTCGGTGCCCGAGAACCAGCAGCGCCTGCAGATGGGCATGTTCCCGGCAGGCTGCGAGATCGTGCCCAACCCCTACAACCGCATTCCCGGCTTCTTCATCCAGGACCACACCTTCGTGCCCGGCTTCCCGGTCATGGCCTGGCCGATGCTCGAATGGACGCTCGATACCCGCTACCGGGCGCTGCATCACGCCGTGGCGCGCGCCGAGCATTCCTTCCTGGTGTTCGGCATCCCCGAATCGCGCGTGGCGCCCGTCATGACGGCCCTGCAAGAGCGCTGGGCCGGGGTCGCCGCCTTCAGCCTGCCCAGCGTGGGCGAAACCGGCGGCTCGCCGCATATCGAACTGGGCGTCAAGGGCGACCCGGCCGCGGCCGCGCAAGCCCTGGCCTTCCTGCGCGAGGAAGTCCTGCGGCTGGGCGGGCGCCTGGCCCCCTGAGGCGGGCCGGTCCGCCGGCAACTGATCCCCGGGTTGCCAAAACGGCAGCATGATTTCACAATACGGGAAGTCGCGCCGATGGTGCGCTGCGGTATTCCCCGTGGCCCGTCGGCGGGCGGTACCCTGATCCGCGCTATCCATTCATCGTGATTTCCACCATGTCAGCTATTGCGCCGGGCTCGGACAGCGAGCATGCACCGGGCCAGTCTCCTATTGCCATCCAGGTCATCGAGCGCGCCATGCGCCTGCTGGACGCCCTGGCGGCCCATCCCGACCCCGTCACCCTGAAAGAGCTGTCGGCCACCACGGGCCTGCATGCCTCGACCGCGCATCGCATCCTGAACGACCTGGTGGTGGGGCGCTATGTCGAGCGGGTCGACAACGGCCTGTACCAGCTGGGCATGCGCCTGCTCGAACTGGGTTCGCTGGTAAAGGGGCGCCTGAACGTGCGCGAGGCCGCCATCTCGGCCATGCGCTCGCTGCACAAGCTGACCGGCCAGACCATTAACCTGTCGGTGCAGCAGGGCGACGAAATCGTCTACATCGACCGCGCCTGGAGCGAGCGGTCCGGCATGCAGGTGGTGCGCGCCATCGGCGGACGGGCCCCGTTGCACCTGACGTCCACCGGCAAGTTGTTCCTGTCCACCTGCGACAACCGGCAGGTGCGCGCCTATGCGCTGCGCACCGGGCTGGCGGGCCACACCCGCAACAGCCTGACCGACCTCGACCGCCTGGAACGCGAACTGGCCCTGGTGCGCCGCCACGGCTATGCGCGCGACAACGAAGAACTGGAACTGGGCGTGCGCTGTATCGCGGCCGGCATTTTCGACGATACCGGCAAGCTGGTGGCCGGCCTGTCGATCTCGGCGCCCGCCGAGCGCCTGCAGGACGAATGGATCCAGGCCCTGGTCGAGGCCGCCCGCAATATTTCCGAGGCGCTGGGCTACGAGCCCACCGTGGCCGCCAACGGCGCCGGCAAGGGCCTGGCGCCGCACGCGGTGCGCACCTAGTATCGGCGCAGGCACGGCCCGCGCAATAAAAAACCCCCGGCAAAGCCAGGGGTCGCAGGGGCCCGAAGGCCAAGGTTATTAGTCTTATTGTTTCGGTACGCCGGCCTTCTTGAACAGCTCGGCCCATTGCGGCACTTGCTGCTGCACCTTGGCTTCCAGCGCCTTGGGGTTGGCGTCGTCGTTCAGCACCTCGGCGCCCAGGCCCGCCATGCGTTCCTTGAACTTGGGATCGGCCAGGCCGGCCTGCAGGGCCTTGACCAGCTTGTCGACCACCGGCTTGGGCGTGTTCTTGGGCACCCACATACCGTGCCAGATACCCACTTGGAAGCCCTTGAAGCCCGATTCGTCCATGGTGGGCAGGTCGGGCAGGGTGGGCACGCGCTTCAGGCTGGTGACGGCATACGCCTTGACCTTCTTGGCGTTGATGTGCTGGGTGGTGTTGGTGGTCTGGTCGCACATCATGTCGACCTGCTTGCCCAGCAGGTCGTTCATGGCCGGGCCGGTGCCCTTGTAGGGAATGGTCAGCAGGTCGACGCCCAGGGCGTCGATCAGCATGGTGCCGCACAGGTGGCTGGCGGCGCCGATGCCGGCGTTGGCCAGCGAGACCTTGTCTTTATTGGCCTTGACGTACTCGGCCAGTTCCTTGATGTTGTTGGGCGGGAAGTCTTCGCGGGCGATCAGCGTCATGGGAACGTCGACCACCAGGCCGACGGGCTCGAAGCTTTTGAAGGGGTCGTAGCCGGGGTCCTTGTACAGCGACGGCGCCGTGGTGAAGCCCAGGTGCATCAGCAGCACGGTATAGCCGTCGGGCTCGGCGCGCGCCACGAACGACGTGCCGATGGTGCCGCCCGCACCCGCCTTGTTCTCGACCACCACGGTCTGGCCCAGCGTGGGCCGCATGGCTTCGGCCAGCGAGCGCGCCACGTTGTCGGTGGGGCCGCCGGCCGAGAACGGCACGACCATGTTGATGGCCCGTTCCGGGTATTCCGCCTGGGCGGCGCCGGCTGCGAACAGGGCGCCAGCGGCCAGCAGCGCCGCAAGCGTACGGGGGATGAGTGTCATGGGGTCTCCTGTGCCGCGCGGTACGCGGCGATGTTTTCACTTGGACTGATGAGCCTTTCTTGGAGTGTCATCAGTTGGTCGCCAAGTGTAGAAAACAATGCGGATGCCGTCACCCGGGTATTTCCCCGATCCTGCGCGGCATCACTACAAGATGTTGCATTGCACCAAAAGTGCTTGACAGCCGGCTCAAGGCCCGTAAAATGTGGTTTGTGCAGTGCAACAAACGCGCCGGCGATAGCTTGCAACATCGGTTCCCGCGCACGTTTTGATCCGTCGCAAAGCATCGTTATCCGCCGGCCGCCCCCGGCTCTTCCTTCCAGGAGACCCCCATGACCGCTATTCCGCAACAAGTTCTGGACCGCCAGAAAGCCGCCCTGAACACCCTGGTCGCTACCCAGACCACCCTGTTTGCCGGCTTCGAGAAGCTGGTCGACCTGAACCTGAAGGTCGTCAAGGCCACGCTGGACGAAGTCGCCCAGACCTCGCAACAGGCCATCACCGTCAAAGACCCCCAGGAAGCGGCCGCGTTCGCCACCACCCTGGTGCAGCCTGGCGCCGAAAAGGCCCTGGCCTACGGCAAGCATGTCTACGACATCGTGGCCGGCGTGCAAAGCGAACTGGCCAAGCTGGCCGAAGCGCAGATCGCCGAAGGCCAGCAGCAAGTGGCCGACGCCGTCGAGCAGTTCTCGAAGCACGCGCCCACCGGTTCGGAAAGCGCCGTGGCGCTGCTGAAGTCGTCGCTGGCCACCGCCAACGGCGCCTACGAATCGCTGACCAAGGCCGCCAAGCAGGCCGCCGAAGTGGCCGAATCGAACCTGAACGCCGCCGCCAACGCCACGTTCAAGGCCGCCACCGACGCCGCCGAGGCCGCCACCAAGTCGACCCGCACCCGCCGCGCTGCCGCCTGATGACATTCGCGCGGGGCTGTTGCTGCCGCGCAGGATGTAGTACTGTTGAGTGACAGAGCAGAGCTGGAATTAGCCACCCCACGGGGTGGCTTTTTTTCGCCCGTGCCTGCCGCCCCGGGCCGCCAGGGGCGGGGCGTCGCGGTTCAGGCCGCCCGGAGGGCGTCCACGCACTCGCCCACCAGGGCCGGCCCGCGGTAGATCAGGCCGGTGTACAGCTGCACGGCATTGGCGCCCGCGTCGATTTTTTCCTTCGCCTGGCGGCCCGACAGGATGCCGCCCACCCCGATGATGGCGGCCTGCGGCCCCATGCGCTGGCGCAGGCGGGCGATCACGGCCAGCGACAGCGCATGCACGGGCGCGCCCGACAGCCCGCCGGCCTCGTTGGCGTGCGCCAGCCCGGCCACGGCGTCGCGGGCCAGGGTGGTGTTGGTGGCGATCACGCCGTCCACGCCATAGCGCGGCAGGATGTCGGCGATGGCGTCGATCTGCGCGTCGGTCAGGTCGGGCGCGATCTTGACCGCCAGCGGCACGTGCCGCTGGTGCCGGTCGGCCAGTTCGGCGCGCTTGTCGCGCAGGCGGGCCAGCAGGCCGCTGAGTTCGTCGCCGCCCTGCAGCGCCCGCAGGTTCTGCGTATTGGGCGACGAGATATTCACGGTGACGTAGTCCGCATGCGCGTACACGCCTTCCAGGCCCAGCAGGTAATCGTCGGCGGCGCGCTCGATGGGGGTGTCGGCATTCTTGCCGATGTTCAGCCCCAGCACGCCGCCTTCGCCGCGCCATTGGCTGCGGCGCACGTTGTCGATGAAGGCGTCCAGCCCCTGGTTGTTGAAGCCCAGGCGGTTGATCAGCGCCTGGGCCCGCGGCAGGCGGAACATGCGCGGCTTGGGGTTGCCGGGCTGCGCCCGCGGCGTGACGGTGCCCACTTCGACGAAGCCGAAGCCCAGGTTGCCCAGCGCATCGATATAGGCGCCGTTCTTGTCCAGCCCCGCGGCCAGCCCCACCGGGTTGCGCAGCGCCAGGCCCATCAGGGTGGCGGGCGCCTGCGGGCGGGCCTGCAGCAGCCGGCGCGTAGCGCCGCAGTCGTAGGCGCGCTGCAGGCCGGCCAGCGTGACTTCATGGGCGGTTTCCGCGTCCATGGCGAACAGGGCCGGACGCGCCAGGGGATAGGCTTGGAACAGGATCGACATGGGGCGCCATTGTAGCCAGTTTGCGCGGCCCCGCGGGGCGGGCGCGGGTCAGGACAGGTCGTCGGGCGCCGGTTCGCGCCACTGGCCGTCCAGGTGCATCTGCAGCGGCCGGAAGCGCGACTTGTAGGCCATCTTGCGGCTGTCGCGGATCCAGTAGCCCAGGTACAGCCACGGCAGGTTCAGCGTGCGGCATTGTTCGATCTGCCACAACACGTTGTAGGTGCCCAGGCTGCCGCGCGCGGCCGGGTCGTAGAAGGTATAGACCGACGACAGGCCGTCGTCCAGCACGTCGATGATCGACACCATGGCCAGCGTGCCGTCGCCGTCGCGGAATTCGACCAGGCGCGTATTGACGCGGCTGGTCAGCAGGAACTGGGCATACTGGGTGCGGCTGTCCTCGTCCATGCCGCCGCCGGGGTGGCGGCCCTGCTGATAGCGCGTGTACAGGTCGTAGTGCTCGGGCGACCAGGCCAGCTCGGCCACGAACGCGCGCAGACCCTGGTGGTCGCGCCAGGCGCGGCGCTGGCTGCGGTTGGGCGCGAAGCGCGAGGCATCCACGCGCACCGGCACACAGGCCCGGCAGCTGTCGCAATGCGGCCGGTAGGTGAACAGGCCGCTGCGCCGGAAGCCTTGTTCCACCAGCTGCGAATACGCGCCCGCGTTGATCAGGTGGCCGGGCGCGGCCACTTGCGAGCGCGCCTGGCGGCCGGGCAGGTAGCTGCACGGATACGGCGCAGTGGAATAGAACTGCAGGGTGGCGAAAGGAAGTTCTTTGAGCTGGCTCATCGGCAGCCCACCCGGGCATCGGGCCCGCGCGGAGATGCAGACATCTTAACGCCGAAGCGGCTCATGGCGACAACAGCGAGGCGGACAGGGGGTGCAGCGTTCCCTGGCTGTCCAGGCGGCCGGGGTGCCAGGCCGGCGCCGGGGCGGCCACGGCCCGGCGCACGTGCTCGACGAAACGGGCGCGCGGCACCGGCCGGGCGCCCAGGCTGGCCAGGTGGCGCGTCTGCTGCTGGCAGTCGATCCATTCGACGCCGCAGCGGCGCAGGAATGTCACCACGTAGGCCAGCGCCACCTTCGAGGCATCCGGCGCGCGGGTGAACATCGATTCGCCGAAGAACATGCCGCCCAGGCTGATGCCGTACAGGCCACCCGCCAGTTCGCCGTCGATCCAGGTCTCGACGCTGTGCGCCGCGCCGGCCGCATGCCAGGCGCGGTAGGCCTGCCGCATGGCCGCCGTGATCCAGGTGCCCGCCTGTCCGCCGCGCGGCGCGGCGCAATGAGCCACCACCGCCTCGAAGGCCGTGTCGACGCGCACTTGCAGGCGAGGCAGCAGGGTGGGCTCGTCGCGCGCGACCTGGCGCAGCAGCTTGCGCAGCGAATGCGACGGCGCGAAATCGGCGCAGGCCAGCACCATGCGCGGATCGGGGCTCCACCACAGGATCGGCTCGCCCTCGCCGTACCAGGGGAATATCCCGTTGGAATAAGCCGATCGCAGCCGCTCCAGCGACAGGTCGGCCCCCGCCGCCAGCAGCCCGTTGGGGTCGGGCAGCGCATGCTCGACCGGCGGGAAGGGCGTGTCGGGGGATAGCCAGGGCAGCTTCAAGATTCAGCGATGCGATTCGAGCGTGTAATGATGGGAGCCGAATTGCCCGCGCCGGCGGTCTTCCACATATTGCTTCAGGGTGGTGGCCACCGTGCGGAACGACAGGTCTTCCCAGGGAATGTCGGCCTCGTCGTAGTAGCGCGCCTCGAGGCTTTCCGGGCCGGGGTCCAGTTCGGGCCCCACCGCCCGGGCCAGGTAGAACAGGTGCACCTGGTCGATCTGGGGAACGTCGATCACCGTGAACAGCGGCCCCAGCTCGATGCGGGCGCCCGATTCTTCCAGGGTTTCGCGGGCCGCCCCCTGGGCCGTGCTTTCGCCCAGTTCCATGAAGCCCGCCGGCAGCGTCCAGGTATCGTAGCGCGGCTCGATGGCGCGCCGGCACAGCAGGATGCGGCCTTCCCAGACCGGCACGGTGCCCACCACCATGCGGGGGTTCTGGTAATGAATGGCCCCGCATTGATCGCAGACGTCGCGTTCGCGGTTGTCGCCGTCGGGCACCCGGCGATGGATCGGCGAGCCGCATTGGCTGCAAAAGCGCGCGCGGCGGGGCGCGGGGAAATACGTCGGGGGCGGTTGGGCGGTCATGGCGTCGATTCTAACGGCAGTCGCGGTCCAGTTTGCGCCGCGCGCGCGTCACGGACGCGGGTCGGGCACGAAACCCAGCAGCCCGGCCAGTGCGGCCCTGGCCACGCCGATGCGCAGCGGGGCCGAACCCGCGAACGCCGGATGCGCCGCGCGCGCCGGGTCGCCGCGCGGGGCGGCCTGCAGGCTGTCCAGGGCATCGAGCAGCGGCACCCGGTCCGGTTCGATCCGCAATTGGCTCAGCACGGCCGCCAGGTCGCGGTCTTCGATCAGGCCGGCCCCGGCCGGCGTGTCGGCATACAGCCGGCCCGTGTCGTCCAGCCACCAGCCGTGCACGGCTTCGACCGGCATGCCGGTGTGGGCGACCAGGCCTGCGCCTGCGTCGGCCCGGCGCAATATATAAGGCGCCGCATCCAGCCGCACATACACGCGCTGGGGGCCGTTCTGGAAATACCAGCGGCCCTGCGCGTCGCTTTCGTAATTGCGGTCGATGAAGGCCCGGATCTGCGCGTTGGCGATGAGATCGCCCGGTCCGCCCGCGGCCGCATCGCCTTGCTCATGGATGTGCCACCTGCCGCGCTCGTCCAGCGACAGCCAGCCGTGGACGGCGGGCACATTGGGCCATTTGGCAAGCGCTTGTTTGACGGAAGGGTCCATGGCGGCGGGCATTGGAAACGCGCGACAACAACGTTCCATTTAACCAGAAAGGCCGGCCCGGCCGCCGGCCCTGGCTACGCCGCGGCCGCCGCTTCGCGCGCCATGGCGGGCCAGCCCAGGGTGGCGCCGCGCGAAATCGCGGCGTAGACGGCCTCGTTGCGGTTGTGCACGTGCAGGCGCTGATACACCGTTTCGGCGTGGACCTTGGCGGTCGCGACGGCGATGTTCAAGTGGCGCCCCACCGCTTTCAGCGAGTACCCGCGCGCCAGCAGCACCAGTACTTCATATTGGCGCGGCGTCAGTCCCAGGATGTCGCTTTCCTGGTGCCGGCAGGGCAGGTCCGAGGGCGCCGGCGTACAGGCGCCGTGGTCGGGCAGCATTTGCCGCGCGGCCGGCCGCGCGTCGGTCGGCACGCCGCCGTCGGTCAAAATCATCTCGATCGATGTCCGCAGTATTTCCGCGGGCCCGTGCAGGGGCACGCAACCGACCACGCCAGATGGCAGGCCCCGCGGCCACGCGGGCGGGCTGCTGTCGTCCGACAGCAGCAGAATGGCCCGGGGCACATAGGCCAGTTGCGCCATGGCGACGGTGCGATGGATGTCTTCCAGGCCGGGCACCGACAGCAGCATCAGCGCGTATTCATGCGCGGGCGCCGAGCCGGCGGGGGCGGGAACCGCCACGTGCGGCGCTTCGTGCACGTTGCAGCCCACGGCGATCTCGGAAACCAGCTGCAGAATGCCTCGCCGCATCAACGGCCGCGACTCGATAACAATAATGGTCGACACGGTAGCTTCTCCTCCAATGGATGGGCCGTGCGCTGTTCTTAATATGAGGAAAGCAGGCCAGAAGCGGTGACGAGGATGCGGGGTCTCGATGAGAGCCGTGCGCTGCCGTGCAAGCTGCTGCGCCACTGTGCGGCAAGGGCCTGGTCAGTGGCGGCAGGCTTGACGATTCGGGAAATCTAGCGCGAATTAGAGACAAGAGCAACAAATTTGTTACTAATAAGCGTCAAATTATCTTGGATATTTACTGAATCCAGCAATTGAGCCGGACCACCGCGTTCTTCGTATCCCAATTAAGCGGAAATTCTTCGAATCGCTCGGCGAAACACGAGGCGCGCAAGTGGTGGTCGGACTGGGGCAGCCAGTGGTCCAGCAGGGTGGCGTACAGGGCCGACACGCCATCAGAGGTGCAGCGGGCCTCGCAGGTGGCGATGCGGCCGCCGGGCAGCGTGATCTCGAAGGCCTCTTTGGGCTTGGGGCCGAAGCCCGGCGGCACCTGCACCCCGCAGTAATAGCGCATGAAAGGTGTCGGCACGAACATCGGCGTGTCGTAGGTCAGGCCGAAAAATGGGCCCGCCAGCATATTGGGCGGCAAGTTCGAGAACAGCTTGCGGAAGTCGTTCCAGCAGGCGTGCTTCTGGTTCGACAAGCCTTCGTAGCGCACCGCCCAGAATCGGGTGGGGGGCAATTGCCGGATCGTGATCTTGGTGCGGTCTTCGGGCACGCTCCAGACGTCGGCGGCCTGGCTGGATTCGTTGACGCGGGCAATATAGCGGGCGTGCGCCGCCCGGAACTGGCATGGGGAAATCCCCCAGTAGCGGGTAAATGCCCGCGTAAATGCTTGCTGGCTCGAAAAACCCATGTCGATCGCAATCGAAAAAGGCGATTGGCGGGTATGCGCGACCATCAGGGCACAGCGTCCCATCAGGTTGCGATGGATATAGTCCCGCGGCGAATGCTGGAAATCCCTTAGAAACAACCGGGCCAGATGAAAGCGGCTTAACCGCGTTTCCTGCGCCAGCATCTGTATCAACGCGTCGTGCGCGCAATGCTCGGTCGATTCGTGCAGGATTTTGTGTTCGATCTGCGTAACGCAGTATTGGATACGAGGGTCCATGAGACTGTCCTTTTGCCGGCTGCCCGGCGCCTGCTTCTGGTTTTTCGAATACCAATGTCGAATGCCTCGACGTCTTAAAAATCTTCAAAAAAAGCCTACATAGATCACAAACTGTAAATATCGTGAGATATGGCGGCCTAGAATGAAGCCATGCAAGCAGTGTCAGGGGGGCAGTCCGCAATTTCTGGAACAACCGGGTCGGGGTGTCGAAATTGCAAGAAACAGTCAGAAGTTTGCAGCAAAGTTTTAGACGGCTGAATTATGCGCCGTATATCGGCAACGTTAAATAGGCCGTTGGTAGTAAACCAAATGGGGTGACGAGCCGGCGTCCGCCGGGCTTCGTTTTAACTGGGTTCGTCAATCATTGATCCAGCATTTTTTAAATGCCGGAACGGGGAAGTATTTGCCTGCGATATCAGGAACAGCGAATGAAAGTTGTTTCTTTTCAGATATGGAAAAGCGGGTGCAGGAAACAGAAGTATTCACCGGAAGTCATTCGGCGCCATGCGTGCATCGCGCGTCGGGATTAACCCGGATAACGGTGTTGGACCGCCTCGAGACGGTTTCTCGAGATATCAGGAGGCATACATCATGAAGAAGACTCTTTTGGCAATCGCCCTGGCCGTCAGCTCTGTCGGCATGGCGCACGCGGCGGGTTTTGCGATCGGCGCTTACGGCGGCACGGGCACGGCCGGTTCCGGCACCCAGGGTGGGTCGCAGGCGACCAGCGGCAGCGGATCGGCCGGCTTCGGCGCGGCCCTGCAGGGCACCACGGCCACCAGCTCCACCAGCGCCAATTCCGGCGTTTCCATGACCCCCCAAGGCACCAACACCTACGCCAACGGCACCAGCGTCAATCAGTCGGTGGGTGGCGGCTATACGGCGGGCTTTGCCATCGGCGGCACCTCGGGCATGGCCGGAGGCGAATACACCAGCGGCGCCACCGGCAACGTGGGCACGATCGGCTTCGGTGGCTGGACCTGGTAAGGCCATCCATTCGAGTCGATACCTGTCGTGCGGGGAGCGCTGCGCTCCCCGCACAGGGGAGAACTCTCGTGAAATGCGTACTGACTGGTCTCTTGTCGATCTGCGTGGTGGGCCTGGCGCTGAACTGCCAGGTAGCGCAGGCCTCGGGTTCCCGGACGGTGCTGGCCGCCATCGCGGCCGCGCCCATGCCGGTTTGTGCCGCGCCCGCCGCCGGTATCGGCTTCGCGGCCGCTTTCCCGGCCATGGCGCCGGCGGAAAAGCATCCGTCTTTTCCGGGCGGCCCGGACAACGGCGGGTTTCCGGGCTACGCCCCCGGCGGCGACGACGGCTTTGCCTGTTTCCCGGCCGAACCCGCGCGCGTCGCAAGCCAGGACGCGAATGACATCCATCGCGATCAGTGGCTGGCCAGCACCCGGCTGGCGCCCAGTTATCCGGGGGCCGATTTCCCCATATTCTTGCCGTTCGGCTGGCATTGGATTGATTTCGATCGATGACCTTTTTTTTTATTTTCTTGAAATATCCCCAGGGCCCGCGGGGCAGGTCGCCAGATAATCGCCGCAAACGTCCCCGGGAAGCGTTGTTACATAGGCCGCCGGCTTATTTTTACGCCGGATCGGCGCAGGCACATCAGGAGGCATGCAATGAATCCGAAACTTGACGAAGAAATCAAGCGGTGGACTGTCCGGCGCAAGAGCGTCCTGGTCATGGATATTATCCAGGGCAGAACCACCGTGCGCGAAGCCAGCGATGCCTTCGATTTGCCGATACCCGAGATCGAACGCTGGGTCGAGGAAGGAAAGCGCGGGCTGGAAAATGCGCTTCGATCCAACCCTTTGAATGTAAAAGAAATCTATGAAAAACAGATCAAGGCCTTGCAGCAGGCTTACGGCGAGGCCATGCTCGAGTTGAGAATCAAGAACAAGCAGAATCCACCGTCAGCCGGCGAAGAATGACGGCGCCGGAAGCACGCAAATAAGCCGCGCGCGGTTATTTAAAAAATAACCCGGCAATATCACAAAATGGCAAAGCCGGGATTTAATGTAACCATAGAATTAACTCACCGTATTCGTAGGGTTACATGGCCATAGCGTAAACGATCATACGGCGGGCAATTTATTTTCGGCACTACAGGGTGGCTTCATTCCAGGAGAAAACTCATGAAACGCCTATTATTGATCACGCTGGCCTTGTGCAGCTTCGGCGCGAACGGCCAGACCATCAACACGAACGCCGGCGCATCGTCCAATGCTACCGGCAACGCCAATTCCTCGTCGCAGTCGGGCACCGCGGAAGTCGGGGTATCGGCCCAGATGGGCATGGGAAATATCACCTTCGAGGGTTCTTCGCAGCGTAAGAACCAGAATATTTCCACTACTCCCAATGTATATATCGCTCCCAGCATGTTCGGCGGCGCCAATAATTGCGGACAGAGCAATACGATGGGCGTCGGCGTCACGGGGTTCGGCATCGGCGGGTCGGTCGCCACCGAGAGCTCGGCCTGTAATGCGCGCGAAGATACCGCCACGGCCTACAAGCTGGGCTACAAGGAAGTGGCCGACATGAGATTCTTCTGCTTCGGCGAAGACGAGAACCGGCTGGCCTGGGAAGCCACGGGGCATACCTGCCCCGCCACCGCGAAGCCCGTCAGCCAGGCGCCGGCGCGGGCGACGGTGGCGTCCTCGGCGTCCGACAACGGGCCGTTTCCGGCGTATATCGAACCATGATGCGCGCCCCAGGCCCCGCAAAAAACAAATGGCCCTCGTAACGAGGGCCATTGTTTCTGGAGGCGCAAGCCGGAATCGAACCGACGTACACGGATTTGCAATCCGCTGCATAACCACTCTGCCATTGCGCCAGGGCATCAACTGCCAAGCCCGCCATTATACAGGAAGCCGAGCGCCCGTGTCTGCTACCCCCCTCGCAGGCCGGCGGGGCTTCGTCCGGCTCAGTTGACGGTGATGCCCGCTTCCTTGATGGTCTGGGCGCTTTGGGTCATGTCCTGCGCCAATTGCTGGGCCAGTTGCGCCGGCGAGCTTTGCCGGGCTTCGTAGCCCTGGTCTTTGAAGCGCTGCGCCAGCGCGGGGTCGGCCAGCGCTTTGTTGAGCGCCGCGTTCAGGGCGGCCACCGCCGTCTCCGGCGTGCCGGCCGGCGCGAACAAGCCATACCAGAGCTCGACGTGGTAGCCCGGCACCCCGGCCTGGGCGATGGTGGGCACGTCCGGCATCAGGGCAGTGCGTTCGGGCGTGGCCACGCCCAGCGCGCGCAGCCGGCCTTCCTGGATGAACGGCTTGACCGATGCCAGCGTCAGGATGCTGACCTGGGTATGCCCGCCGAGCAGGTCGTTGATGGCCGGGCCGCCGCCCTTGTACTGGATGTGGGTGATGTCCACGCCCGTCATGCGGTTGAAGATCTCGCTGGCCAGGTGGTGCGGGGTGCCGCTGCCGGGGGCGCTCCAGTTCAGCGTGCCGGGCTTGGCGCGGGCCTGGGCGACCAGGTCCTGCACCGACTTGATGGGCAGTTTCGCATTGGTCACCAGCACCAGCGGCGCGCTGGCCACCATGCCGATGGGCGCGAACGATTTCTGCGGATCGAACGACAGGTTCTGGTACAGCGAGGCATTGATGGCCAGCGTGTTCGAGCCGAACAGGATGGTGTAGCCGTCGGGCTCGGCCCGGGCGACCGCCTCGGATCCGATATTGCCGCCGGCGCCGCCGCGGTTGTCGACCACCACCGGCTGGCCCAGCACGTCGGCCAGCCGCGGCGCGACATCGCGCGCCAGGATATCGGTGCCGCCGCCGGCCGAGAACGGCACGATCAGCCGCACCGGCTTGGACGGAAAAGCGTCGGCCGCCAGGGACGGCGCGGCCGTGGCCAGCAGGGCCGACGCGGCGACGGCCGACAGCAAGCGGGCTGGCAGGGAAGAATCATGGCGCATGGTTTGTCTCCGGTTTGCCCTCTTGTGGATGCGGGGCAGCGAAATGGGGCGGGCGCGGGCGGGCGTCCGCCGGGTGGGTCGCGGGCGGCGTTCAGTCGGCGGGCGGCAGCCGCACGTCGAAGTGGCGGGCCAGCACGTCGGCGATCAGTTCATAGCACGAGCCGACCCGCACGACTTCCAGCGTCGCGAAGTTGATCAGGGTGGCCGAGCGCTGGTAGCGATGGTATTTGCGCAGGCCGTAGTCGATCACGACGTCGGCGATATCCAGCAGTTCGCGCGGGATATCCGCGACGCGGAACTTGGTGCCGGTGTTGGTCAGATTGGCCGACGAGCCGAAGATCGGATGGTTTTCCGCCAGGCTGAGCCGGCAGATCTCGCGATGGAAGGGGCCGGCGTTGAGCAGCATGGCCACGGTACCGTCCTTGGTGCTGCCCACCAGCGCGGCCGGGTCGAGCCGGCGGATCAGCGGATGATCGGCGCGATAGGGTGCGATGGCGCCCAGGGGCAGTTCGTACCCTTCCGTGATGCATCGCACCATCTCGCGTTCGCGCTCGCCCAGCACATGCAATTGCCGGTGGATTTCCATGTCGCCCACCATGGCATTGAGCTTGGTCGGCGCGCGCCCCTTGGCGCGAAAGATGCGCGCCAGCGATTCGGCCGAGCCGCCGGCGATGGTGTAGCCGACGTCCACGGGAAAGATGGCAATGCCGCCTTGCTTCAACGCGTCGAAGGCTTTGCGCGCATCGGCGGCCGCGTCTGGGTAATGCATATCGGATTCCGCTCCTGGGTTGCCGGCCGTTCCCGTGCGGGGCGTGCCGGCCTGCTGATAGTGCGGGTAGCGTACGTTCGGTCTATGATCAAGACAATTTTATTGTTTTTATTCATTGATCCGGTTTACTTATGCATGTGACGTTGCGCCACTTGCGTGCGGCCCAGGCGGTGGCCCAGCGCCGCAGTTTCCGCCGCGCCGCCGAAGACCTGCACATCTCGCAGCCGGCGCTGTCGCTGGCCGTTCACGAGCTGGAATCGGCCCTGGGCGTGGTGCTGTTCGACCGCAACTCCCGCTCGGTGGCGGTGACCGAGCTGGGCCATTTCTTCGTGCAGGGCGCGGCGCGCTTGCTGGCCGATTTCGACCATCTGGTGCAAGAGGTCGGCGACGCGGCGCGTTCGCGGCGCGGCCGCGTGGTGGTGTCCTGCGTCTCGTCGATCGCCGGCCGGGTCATGCCGCAAGCCATCCTGCATTGCACCTCGCGCTATCCCGGGGTCGAGGTCGGCATCCGCGACGACGTGGCCACCCAAGTGCTCGAGCAGGTGCGCACGGGCCAGGCGGACTTCGCCCTGACGATCGAGCCGTCCGCGGTGGGCGAGGGCATGTTGTTCGAGGCCTTGCTGGAAGACCCGTTCTATGTGGTCTGCGAGCGCGGCCATCCGCTGGCGGCTCGCCGCCGGGTGCCCTGGAAAGCGCTCGACGGCGAGAACCTGATTGAGCTGTCGACGTCCAGCGGCACGCACCGCATGGTGCGCGACGAGCTGGCGCGCAGCCATGCCAACCCGGGCCGCTCGACCGCGGTGTCGCACCTGTCGACCGTGCATGGCCTGCTGGAAGCGGGTTTCGGGGTGGCGATACTGCCGCATATCGCGCTGCCCGTGCGCGCCCATCCGACGCTGGTGGCGCGCCCGCTGGTGCAACCCGCCCTGAGCCGCACCATCGGCATCTACCGGCGCCGCGACCGGTCGCTGACCCCGGCCGCCGGCGCCCTGATCGAATCGATGCGCGAAGTGCTTGGCCAGCTGAGCGGCCTCGACTCGCTGTCGAAGTCCGGTTAATGCCGGGGGGGCGTGCCCCACGGCGGAAAGCCCATCACTGCGGTTTCAGGTCGAGCTGCTTGATCAGGCTGCCCCAGCGCTGGTCTTCGGCGGCGACGAATTCCGCGAATTGCACCGGCGTGTAGGTGCTGGATTCCGCGCCGATATCCTCGATGCGCTTGGCCATCTCGGGGGTGGCCATGATCTTCAGGATCTCGCCGTTCATGCGGTCCACGATGGCCTGCGGGGTGCCGGCGGGGAAGAACAGCCCGTACCATTCGTACAGTTCGAAGCCCGGGAAGCCGGACTCGGCGATGGTCGGAATATCGGCCAGTGCCGCGGGCCGGCTGGCGCCCGTCGTCGCGATGGCCCTGACCTTGCCGTCGCGCACGAACGGCAGGGTCGAGGTGGGGCTGTTGATCAGTACCTGGATATGGCCCGCCGCCAGCGCCACCACCGCCGGGCCGCCGCCCTTGTAGGGCACGCTCAGCACGTCGATGCCGGCCACCTTCTTCAGGTATTCCATCGACAGGTGCCCGGACGACAGCCCGCCGGGCTGGCCGTACGCCAGGGTGTCGGGTTCGGCCTTGGCCAGCGCGACGAATTCCTGCAGCGTCTTGGCGCGCACATTGGGGTTGATGGTCATCAGCCCCGGCATCTTGGCCACCAGCGCCAGCGGAATGAAATCCTTGCGCGAGTCATAAGGCAGCGATTTGGCGATGTGCGGGTTGATCGTGTGCGTGCTGATCAACATCCCCATCGTATAGCCGTCGCCCGGGGCCGCGGCCAGCGCTTGCGTGCCGATGATATTGTTGGCGCCCGGCTTGTTTTCCACGATGACCGGCACGTTCAGCGTCTTGGTCAGTTCCTGCGCCAGGTAGCGCGACAGGATGTCCGTGGTTCCGCCCGGCGCCAGCGGCACGATGATTTTCACCGGCTTGTTGGGATACGCGTCGGCCGAGGCCGCCATCTGGGGCGCAAGCAGCGAAAGCGCCGCGACGAGCGCCGTAGCAAGGATCTTCATGGTGTCTCCGTAAGAATAGTGATGGAAGCCGGCACAACGATCGGGACCCTGCGGCCGCCAGGGGGGGCGCCGGCCGTATGGCCACCCCCGGGCAGCCGGCATCACATGCGGAAGCGGGAACCGGCGTCGACGGCCAGTACTTCGCCGCTGATGTACTTGGCCGATGCCGAGGCCAGGAAGAGCGCGGCCGCCGCGACTTCGCCGGGCTCGCCCATGCGGCCATAAGGCAGGTTGTCCAGCAGCGTCGCGTAGGCGGCACGGTCTTTTTCTGTCTTGGGATTCAGCAAGCTCGCGGTCCGGTCGGTGCGTATCAAGCCCGGGTTGATGCCCACTGTTCGCACGCCGTAATCCACGCTTTCCGCGCCCAGGGCCTTGGTGAACGCGATCAGGGCCGCATTGGCGGTGCTGGTGCCGATGGACTTGGGGTTGAGCCGCTCGCCGGCAATCCCGATGATGTTGATGATGATGCCCGACCGGCGGCCGCACATATGGGGGTAGATAGCGCGCGTCAGCATGATGGTGGACATTACCTTGCCGTCGAAGGCGGCCCGGAAGATTTCCGGATCCAGCTCGGCCAGGCTGCCTCGCCCGATGGCCCCGGCGCAATTGACCAGGATGTCCGTGTCGGCAAAATCCGCGCCCAGGGCGAAGGCGCGCTCCGGCTTCGACAGGTCTTCGGCCCGCACCACGACATCCACCCCATGGCTGTCGACGATCTTCTGCCTGGCCGCTTCCAGCCCCGCGCTGTCCCGCGCCACCAGGCACAACGAGCAGCCTTCGGCCGCCAGCGCCTGGGCGATGGCAAAGCCCAGCCCTTTCGATCCCCCCGTGACCAAGGCTTTTTTTCCTTTCACGCCATCCATTCCAATCTCCAAGTATGTGATCCGGTGCCGCGCTCGCGCGATGTCTGGTTGGTTCGTACGCGACGCGCCCGGCATGCCGGACGGGCATGAACCGGGAATCAAGCAAAAGCCATGCCATCGATGGAAGGCGGCGGGCGCTGGCGCCAGCCGTGTCCCCGGCCTGCATGCCACCGGCGAAGATTGACCGAGCCAAGGACATGTTGTGTTCTGGGTGTCCTTGATTCATGCACCCCGCGCCAGCCCGCCATGAGCAACGCCTTGACACGGTTGCGTACGCTGTTCAAGGACGAACTGCTGGTACGCACCGCCAACGGCATGGAGCCCACCCCCCGGGCGCTCGAACTGCGAGACGCCATTCACCAGATACTGCTGCAGGCCGAGCGGCTGATGCATAGTGATGCGCTTTTCGAGCCGGCCTCATCCGGGCGTGCCTTCACCATCCGGATGTCGGACCTGGTGGGCTCGCTGGTGCTGCCGGGTTGCATGCACCAGCTGTCCTCGATTGCTCCCGGCATTTCCCTGGATGTCCTGCATATCGCGCCGGAGCGCTCTATCCGCGCCCTGGAGGCGGACCAGCTCGATTTCGCGGTCAGCTTCGAGCTGTCCCATGGACGCACGATCCGTTCGGAATCGCTGCTGTCGGACAGGATGGTGTGCGCGATGCGGCGAGGCCATCCGCTGAGCACCGGGCGCCTGACCCTGAAGCGCTTTCTCGAGGCGCGTCATCTGCGCGTGGCGATGAGCCCCACCGACCTGCGTTTCGTCGACAGCAAGCTGGCCGCCCAGGGGCTGGACCGCAAGATCGCGGTCAACGTACCCCAGTGGCTACTGGTGCCGGCCATGTTGCGGGAAACCGATTTGCTGGGGGTCGTCTCGGAACGATTCGGCAACAAGCTGGTGTCGCAAGGCATCGTCTGCAAGCCGCTGCCGTTCGAGTCGCCCGAATTCGAATGGCGGATCTACTTTCATCATCGCCATGCCCACAGTAAAGCGCATGCCTGGATGAAGCAGTTGATTATTGACGTGGCCGCCGCGTTGCCCCGCAAGGAGGGGTAGGACACCAGGGCGTTGGCCCCGGCTTGCCTGGCACGAAGCCCCGCCGGGATGCCGGCGGGTTGCGCTGAAACGAAAAAAGGACCCGAAGGTCCTTTTTTAACGATTTGCAGGCAATGGACGCCGGCAAATCAGAATCTGGAGCGGGAAACGAGTCTCGAACTCGCGACCTCAACCTTGGCAAGGTTGCGCTCTACCAACTGAGCTATTCCCGCGTATCCGGCGCCGCCTGAAGGCCTGTCAAACCGACCTATGGCCTGGCACCAAAGAAAAAAATTATAGCAGGTTTTTTTGAGCCACGCCATAAGCCGGCCTTGCTAGGTCGTCCGTGGGGCTTCCCGGGGGCGGGCGGCAAGTATAGAGTGGGCGCGTATTCCAATGCCCCCGGCCGGCCTGGCGGCCGGCTTGCCACCATGGTCCTGAGTTTTCCCGCCCCCATCCCCGTCGCCGCGCTGGTCTACCGCGAATCGTCGCGCGACGCCGACCAATTGCTGGCGGAATTCGCCCGCGACATGCTGGCCCGCGGCCGGCGGCTGCACGGGCTGGTGCAGCAGGAAACCCGGCCGCCCGGCGGCGGGCGGCCGCGGCGGCAGCTGGCCGACCTGCGCACCGGCCGCCTGTACCCCCTGTCGCAAGACCTGGGCCCCGGCTCGCGGGCCTGCAGCTTGGACCCCGGCGCCCTGGCATCGGCCAGCCACCTGCTGCGCGAAGCCTTGCAGGCGCGCGCCGAGCTGGTGGTGGTCAACCGCTATGGCGTGATCGAGGCCGCGGGCGGCGGCTTCGCCCAGGAAATGCTGGCACTGATGTGCGAAGGTATCCCCCTGGTGACCGTGGTGTCCCAGGCGCTGCTGCCGGACTGGCACCGGTTCACCGGCCGGATGAGCGAAGAACTGCCCGTGGCGCGCGCGCCGCTGCAGGCATGGTTCGAGCGCGTGGCCGGCGCGGCCGGCGCACGGCAGGCGGCCGCAGCGTCATGACGATCCCGGCCGTCGATTTCGCGCAGTTGTATCGCCAGCACCTGGCCGCGTCCTGCGGGCAGCCCAAGCCGGCCCAGGCCTGGGACGCCCGGGCCGGCGAACTGAGCCGGTGCATGGCGCATAGCCGCTATGCGCGGGATTTCATCGCCCGCATGCGGCTCGACGGCGCGCGCACCCTGCTGGATGTCGGCTGCGGGCCGGGCACGCTGGCCTTGCCGCTGGCGCGGCGCCTGGAGCAGGTGGTGGGCCTGGACTACAGCCCGGGCATGCTGCAGGCCTTGTCGCACAACGCGCGGGCCATGGGGTTGCACAACGTGCGGCCGTTGCCGCGGGCCTGGGAAGACGACTGGGCCGACGTGCCCGAATGCGACATCGTGATCGCCTCGCGTTCCACGGTGGTCGACGACCTGGCCGGCGCGCTGGCCAAATTGCACGCCAAGGCGCGCCGGCGCGTGTACCTGACGCACCTGGCGGGCGGCCACTTCATCGACCCGGCCATCCAGCGGCAGGTCGGCCGGGTGCGCCCGCCCATGCCCGACTACATCTATGTCATCAATATCCTGCATGGCATGGGCATCCATCCCACGCTGGACTACATCACCGTAGACGGCCAACTGGCCGGCGCCGCCGATTTCGACGACTACGCGCGCCGCGTGGCGCGCTCGATGGGCGGGCTGGACGACGTCGAACGCCAGCGCCTGCGGGCCTGGTATGACGGCGCCTCGCCGCGCGAACGCGCCGGGGCGCCGTTGCGCTGGGCCTTCATCCATTGGCAGAAAGACGCCGGCGCGTAGGCGCGCCGGGCCGGCGGGGCAGGGCGATCAGCCGTCCAGCCTCACGGCTTCGCGCTTCAATACGGCCTGCACCGCCGGGCGTTCGGCCAGCCGCAGCGCCGCGGCCGTCCATGCCGGGCAGGCGGCGCGCATGTCCAGCCCGATGCGGTGGCCCCATCGGTACAGCACCAGCAAGAAGGGGTCGACGATCGAGTACCCGCCGGGCAGCGCCCATTGCCGTCCGTCGGCGAATTGGCCTTCGATCGTGCGGTAGGCCTCTTCCACGGTACGGCGGCCTTGTGCGCGGATCGCATCGTAATGCGCCGTCTCGGCCGTAAAGCGTTGCGGGCGCCAGATCGCGCCATAGCCGGTGCCGTGTATCCAGCTCGACAACCAGGCCAGCCATTCGTGGCCGCGCGCGGCCTGGACCGGGTCGCCCTGGGGCAGCAGGCCCGCCCGCGGGTGCTGCCCGGCCAGGTAGGCCAGGATGGCGTGCAGTTCGGTCAGCACCCGCGGCTGGCCCGGGATGCCCAGCGCGGGCACCCGCGCCTTGGGGTTGATGGCCAGGTAGTCGGGCTGCAGGTGGGCGCCGGCGGACAGGTCGACGCGCTCCAGCACGAAGTCGGCCCGCACTTCTTCAAGCACGATATGCGCCGCCATGGAACAGGCGCCGGGGGAATAGAACAGTCGGTAGGTCATGCGGGCAGTCTAGAAGCGGCGCGCCGCCCTCGCAAAGCAAGATTTGTGCGGGCTGGCCATTAGTGATATTAATGGCTGCCATGGCCCGCCGACACCTTCCCCCGTTGCAGACACTGCGCGCTTTCGAGGCCGCGGTGCGCCTGCGCAGTTTCACCCGCGCGGCCGACGAACTGGCGCTGACCCAGGGGGCCGTCAGCCAGCACATCCGGCGGCTGGAATCCAGCCTGGGCGCGACGCTGTTCACGCGCGAACACCAGGGCGTGGCGCCGACGGCGCGCGCCCAGGCGCTGGCCTTGCAGGCGCGCCAGGGCCTGTCGGTGCTCGAGCGTGCCTTCGGCGGTGCCGAGCCCGCCGCGGCGGCCGGGCAGGCCGCGCCGCCGCGCCGGCTGGTGGTCAGCGTGCTGCCCGCGTTCGCGCGGCGCTGGCTGGAACCGCGCCTGATCGGCTTCCTGGCCACGCATCCGGGCATCGAGCTCGATATCCGGCCCAGCGCCGCGCTGGCGCGGCTGGACGGGCGCGACCGGGTCGACGTGGCCTTGCGCTACGGGCCGGGCGGCTGGCCCGGGCTGAAAAGCGAACGCCTGATGGAAGAAGAGATCTTCCCGGTGGCCAGCCCCGCCTACCGGCGCGGGCGGCGCTTGCGCGCGCCGCGCGACCTGGCGCGCTGCACGTTGCTGCGGCACGACTGGCAACCCTGGGAACCCTGGTTCCAGGCCGCCGGGCTGGACCTGGTCGAGCCCACCCACGGGCCGCGTTTCGACGACCCCGAGGCCCTGCTGGACGCGGCTGTGGCCGGCGCCGGCGTGGCATTGGCGCGCCGTTCGCTGGCGGCGCCCGACCTGGCCGCGGGCCGGCTGGTGCGATTGTGGGGCATCGGCATCGCCGACGTGCATGCCCATTTCATCGTGTGGCGGCCCGACAGCCCGAAGTTGGCGGAAATCGGCACATTGCGCCGCTGGCTGCACCGCCAGGTGCGCGGCGAAGGGCGCTAGCTGCCCGGGCGCCAGGCGGCGCGCCGCCGGTTCAAAGAATGTATTTCAGGTACTGTTTCAGGCAGGCCTTGGCGTCGCGGATGTTCTCGCGGCGCATGGCCTCGGCGCGGTCGGCATCGCCGTCGCACATGGCCTTCAGGATCTCGCACTGCTGGCGCACGCCGGCTTCGGCCCGCCCGGGCAGGATGACGATGCGGCGGATCAGCACTTGCGTCTTTTCGTTGATATTGTCCAGCGCGCGGGTCAGCTCGGGGTTGTCGGCGGCTTCGATGCACTTCGCGCGGAAGTCGCTGACCTTGTCGGTGTACAGCTCGAAGTTGCCGTCCTTCACGGCTTGCGAGACCGGCCCCAGGAAGTGTTCGTACAGTTCTTTCCATTGGCTGGGGTCGGTGTTCAGCGTGGCCAGCCGCACGCACAGGCCCTCGAGCACTTCGCGGACATCGTAGATGCGAAAGACCTGCTCGGGCCCCAGCTTGGCCACCATCGCGCCCCGGTTGGGCGTGCGCTCGATCAGCCCGCGCTGCTCGAGCTCGACGAACGCGTCGCGCACCCGCGTGCGCGGGATGTTGAATTCGGCCGACAGGTCGTATTCGTTCAGTTTCGCGCCGGGCGGCAAGTCGCCCTTGGCGATGCGCTCGCGCAAGACCCGGGAAAGATCGTTGCCCGCCGAGCGGCTTCCTTTGCGGGCCGGTGCCGCGCCGGCGTCCGGCGCCGTGGCTCGTTTGCGGGGGGAAGGGGTAGTGGCCATGAGAAGGGGGCAGACAGTACAGTGGCCGAGTGTATTAGCCGGCCTCGCTTACCGTCAATTGAACGCGGCGATGCGCGGCCGGCATCGCCGGCCGCGCATTCCGGGTACGAACGCCGGCGCGCTCAGGGGCGCACCCCCATGTTGCGCTTGGGCCCCAGGTTGATCTTCATGGACCCCTGGGCCGCCTTCAGGAAGCGCGCCAGGTAGTGGCGCGTTTCGCGCGGGTCGATGACATCTTCCACGCCGAAGGCTTCGGCCGTGCGGAAGGGCGAACCGAAGCGGCGCAGCTTTTCCTCGATCTCGGCCTCTTTCCGCTTGGGGTCGTCCGCGGCTTCGATTTCGCGCCGGAACGCGGCCGCCACGCCGCCCTCGACAGGCAGCGAGCCCCATTCGGCGGTGGGCCAGGCCAGCTTCAGGCCGATGCCGACCTTGTCGGTGGCGGCCATGCCGGCCATGCCGTAGCATTTGCGCACCACCACCGTGGCCATCGGCACGGTGGCCTGCAGGCTGACGAAGACGCTGCGCATGCCGTCGCGCAGCGTGCCCTGGGCTTCGGCGTCGCGGCCCACCATGAAGCCCGGCACATCCACCAGGAACACCAGCGGAATGTGGAAGGTGTCGCACATCTCGATGAAGTGCGTCTGCTTGCGGGCGCCGGCCGCGTCGATGGCGCCGCCGTAGAACATGGGGTTGTTGGCCACGATGCCGACCACGTAGCCGTCCAGGCGGGCCAGCGCGGTGATGACGGCCTTGCCGTAGGTGGGCTGGATCTCGAACACCGAATCCTTGTCGAACACCATGCCCATGACGCGGCGCATGTTGTAGGCCTTGCGCCGGTCCTGGGGCACGATGGTGGCCAGCCCCTCGTCGCGGCGGTCGATCGGGTCGCCGGTGGCGACGCGCGGCGGCAGTTCCCAGACGTTCTGCGGCATGTATGACAAGAAGCGCCGGATCTGCGCGAAGCATTCCGCTTCGCTGGAGTACGCGTCGTGGATGGTGCCGGCGACATCGACCGCGACCTTGCTGCCGCCCAGGTCGTCCTTCTGGATGTCCTGCCCGAGCGAGCGCTTGACCACCGGCGGCCCGGCGGCGAACACCTGGCTGTTGCCCTTGACCATCAGCGACCAGTGCGCCAGGATGGCGCGGCCGGCGGGGCCGCCCGCCGCCGTGCCCATCACCGCGCAGATCACCGGCACCTGGCCCAGCAGGGCGGTGGCGGTCTCGAAGCCATGCACGCCCGGGAAGACCGTGTGCCCGCGCCGTTCGGCCGACGTCACGCTGCCGCCCACGCCGTCGCACAGGTTGACCAGCGGGATCTTGTAGTTCAGGGCCAGGTCTTCGACAAAGCCGCCTTGCCCGCCTTTCTTGCGGTCGCCGCTCCAGCTGGCCCCGCCGCGCACGGTGTAGTCCTCGCCGCCCACCGCGACCGGGCGGCCGTCGATCTCGGCCAGGCCCATCACGTACGGGGCCGGCGTCACGCTCTGCAGGCGGCCCTGTTCGTCGTAGCGGCCGGTGCCCGCCAGCACGCCCACTTCCTGGAAGCTGCCCGGGTCGCACAGGCCGTCGATGCGTTCGCGTACCGTCAGCTTGCCGGCTTGGTGATGCCGTTCGACGGACGCTTCGCCGCCCATGCCGCGGGCCAGTTCGCGACGGAATTCCAGTTCTTCGATGCCGGGGGCAACCTGTTCTGCGGGGGCATTCATTATCGGGCCTCCTCGATGGTGGCGATGACCTGGCCTTCCTCGACCGACTGGCCTTCCTCGACCAGGATCGCACCGATCACGCCGGACGTCTCGGCCTCGACCGGGATTTCCATCTTCATCGATTCCAGGGTGATGAGCTCATCGCCCTGGCGAACGGCCTGGCCGACCTGGCACTGGATTTTCCAGACGGACCCGACCACCTCTGACTTGACTTCCACACTCATGAGTTTTCCTTCGGATAAATGGCTAAGCGGACGGGCGGGGCGCGCTATTGCGGCTCGATGCCGGCGGTGGCGCCGACTTTTTTCCAGGTGGCCAGCTCGTCCTGGAAGATCTTCTGGAAGTCTTCCGCGCTGAGATCGGCCAGGGTCAGCCCGCCGCCCTTGACCAGCTTTTCCCTGACGGCAGGCTCTTTCAGCACCTGGTTCAGCTCGCGATTGAGTTTGTCGGCGATGTCCTTGGGCATGCCTTTCGGCCCCATGATCCCGAAAAACAGGCTGCGGTCGTATTCGGGCACGCCGGCCTGCGCGAAGGTCGGCACATCGGGTATCAGCGTCGAGCGCTCCTTCCCGGTGACGGCCAGCCCGACGGCGCGGCCGCTGGATATGACCGGCGCGGCCAGCAGCAGCGTATCCATCAGCGCGTCGATCTCGCCCGCCATGACGGCGGTGCTGGCCTGGCCGTTGCCCTTGTACGGCACATGGGTCATCTTGGCGCCGGTGTACGAACTGAAGGCTTCCATCGACATGTGGGTCGAGCCGCCGATGCCCGAACTGCCGAAATTGACCTCGCCCGGCTTGGCGCGGGCCCGCTCGATCAGTTCCTGCAGGCTCTTGATGCCGGATTTCTTCGACACCATCAGCACCGTGGGCAGGTAGCCGATCAGCCCGATCGATTGCAGCTGGCCGGCGACCTCGGCCGCGTTCTTGTACACCGCCGGGTTGACGGCGATGGCGCTGGATACGGTCAGCAGGGTGTAGCCGTCGGGCGCGGCGCGCACGGTTTCCTGCGCCGCCAGCGAGCCGCCGGCGCCGACCTTGTTTTCCACCACGATCGGCTGGCCCAGGCGCTTGCCCAGTTCGTCGGACACCACGCGGGCGACGATGTCGGTGGCGCTGCCGGGCGAAAAACCCACATACATCTTCAGGGGCTTGTTGGGGTAGCCCTGGGCGAGCGAGGGCGCCGTCCAGCCGCAGGCGAGGGCGGCCACGGCCGCCAGGATATGCGCGCGATTGAGCATGGGTTGTCTCCTTGGAGTGGTCTTGTCGGGGCATCGTAGCCCGGTTCGGCCGGTTTATCAACTATTTAGTTTTCTAGATTGAAAATAACAAAATACTCTTAGGATATTTTTTAGTTATCTAAAAAGTCTACTTTTGCTATGATGGCATGGCACATCGCCGTGGCGCGATGGTTGGCCCCCTCCTCAGGTACAGGATTCGCAAATGTCGGAAAGCTACACACCAAGCCCGTGCAAGAACGGCCCCCTCAGCGGCTACCGTGTGCTGGAACTGGGCTCTACCGTGGCCGGCCCGTTCTGCGGCCGGCTGCTGGCGGACTTCGGCGCCGAGGTGATCAAGGTCGAGCCGCTGTCGGGCGACCCGGTGCGCACCATGGGCAAGCAGCACGACAGCCAGTCGCTGTATGCGGCCAGCATCCTGCGCAACAAGACGCTGGTCTCGATCGACCTGCGTTCGGCCGCGGGGCAGGACATCGTGCGGCGCCTGGTCGCGCAGTGCGATGTGGTCATCGAGAACTTCCGCCCCGGCGGGCTGGAAAAGTGGAACCTGGGGTACGACGCCCTGTCGGCCATCAACCCGCGCATCATCATGGCGCGCATCAGCGGCTTCGGCCAGGACGGCCCCTACAGCCAGCGCCCCGGCTACGGCGTGATCGGCGAAGCGGTCAGCGGCCTGCGCCATGTCACGGGCGACCCGGACCGCCCCCCCACGCGCGCGGCGGTGTCGCTGACCGACTGCCTGACAGGCCTGTACGCGGCGTTCGGCATCCTGATGGCCGTGCTGGCGCGCCAGGCCACCGGCAAGGGCCAGTACATCGACGCCGCGCTGTACGAATGTGCCTTCAGCATGATGGAACCCCACGTGCCGGCCTATGGCAAGCTGGGCGTGATCGCGCAGCGCGCGGGTTCCCGCTTGCCGGACAGTACGCCGAACAACCTGTATCCCACCCGCGACGGCGACTACATCCATATCACGGCCATGGCCGACGCGGTGTTCCGCCGGCTGCTCGGCGCCATGGGGCAGCCCGGCCTGGCCGACGACCCGCGGTTCGCCGATGCGCGGGCGCGCGCCGCGCACGAAGCGGAACTCGACGGCCTGATCGCCGGCTGGACGGGCACGCTGACCCTGCCGGAACTCGAGGCGGCGCTGGCCCGCGCCGAGGTGCCGGCCACGCGCATCTTCACCATGGCCGACATTTTCCGCGATGCGCATTTCAAGGCGCGCGACATGCTGGTGGACCTGCCGCACGACGAGCTCGGTTCCGTCACCGTCGCCGGCGTCGTGCCCAAGCTGTCGGGCACGCCCGGCGTGCTGCGCCGGGCGGGCGGCGCGGTGGGCCGCGACACGCGCCAGGTCATGGCCGAGGTCGCCGGCTACGCGCCCGAGGAAATCGAGGCGCTGGTGCGGGCCGGCGTGGTCCATGCCGGCCCGGCGCGCCCATCTTCTGTTTCGTCAGCCTCCACCAAGGAAAAAGCATGTTCCACAAAGTGATCGTCGCCAACCGCGGCGCCATCGCCGGCCGGGTCATCCGCGCCTTGCGCGACATGGGCGTGCGCTCGGTGGCCGTGTATTCGGAAGCGGATGCCGGCGCCCCTTACCTGCAGCAGGCCGACGAGGCGTATCCCATCGGCCCGGCCGCGGCGCGCGACAGCTACCTGAACCAGGACACGCTGATCGACCTGGTCAAGCGCACCGGCGCCGACGCCCTGCATCCCGGCTATGGGTTCTTGTCCGAAAACGCCGGTTTTGCGCGCCGCGTCCATGCCAGCGGGGCGGTGTTCATCGGGCCCTCGGCCGACTGGATCGACGCCATGGGCCACAAGACGCGCGCGCGCGAGCTGGCCGAAAAGCATGGCCTGCCGGTCGGCAAGGGCTCGCCCATCCTGTCCGGCGACGACGCGCAGATGCGCCAGTACGCCGAGGCGATCGGCTATCCGGTGCTGATCAAGCCGGCCGCCGGTGGCGGCGGCATCGGCATGCTGGTGGCCAATCATCCCGACGAGCTGGCCGCCATGGCCGACAAGGCCCGCTCGCTGGCCATGCGGGGCTTCGCCAACGCCGAGATCTACCTGGAACATTACCTGCAGCGTCCGCGGCATATCGAGTTCCAGCTGCTGGGCGACAAGAACGGCCGCGTGCGGCACCTGTTCGACCGCGATTGCTCGCTGCAGCGGCGCCACCAGAAGATCATCGAAGAAGCCCGCGCGCCGGCGGCCGACCACGGCAAGATCGACGCGCTGGCGCAGCGCCTGGCCGACACGTTCGCGCGCCTGGGCTACGACAACATCGGCACGGTCGAGACACTGATGAGCCAGCGGGGCGATTTCCATTTCCTGGAAATGAATACGCGCCTGCAGGTCGAGCATGGCGTGACAGAGGCGATCACCGGCATCGACCTGGTGCGCGCGCAGGTGCAGAGCGCGGCCGGCATGGCGCTGCACGACATCCTGCCCGCCGACATCCAGGCGCGCGGCCACGCCATCGAGGCGCGCGTCTACGCGGAAGATTCGCGGCGCTTCCTGCCGTCCTCGGGGCTGCTCAAGGTGTATCGCCCCCCCACCAGCCTGCGCGTCGAGACCGGCTACGCCGAAGGCCAGAAGGTTACGCCGTTCTACGACCCGATGCTGGCCAAGCTGATCGCGCATGCCGATACCCGCGCCCAGGCCATCGACCAGTTGCTGGCCGCGCTCGACGAATTCGAGATCGACGGCGTGAAGACCAACTTGGATGCGCTGCGCGTGCTGTTGCGCAACGACGCATTCCGCCGCGGCGACGTGCATACCGGGCTGGTGCCCGAGGCCATGGCCGACGATGCCGCCCGTGCGGCGGCCGGCGGCATCGCCGCCTGAGCGGCCGCGCGGTCAGGCCGGCGGCTGGCCAGGCTGCGGGCTGCGGTGTTCGTCGCCCTGCGCCAGCAGCCATTTGCGGAACAGCCGCACGTCCTTGTCGTTGGTGCTGGTCTCGCGGCACAGGAAGTAGTATTCGCCGGCGCTCTTGACCGTGGAAGGGAAGGGCCGCACCAGTTCCTGGTGGCTTTCCATGTGGTCGATGAACAACGTGGGCGCCAGCGCCACGCCGCTGCAGCGGCGGGCGGCTTCCAGCGCCATGAAGAAATGGCCGAACTCCATGGCGCCATTGCCGCGGTATGCGACGCCCTGGGTGCGGAACCAGTCGCTCCAGGCGTCCGGGCGCAATGCCACGTGCAGCAACTTGTAGTGCTGCAGGTCGGCCGGCGTGCGCAGCGGGGCGCTCTGGCTCAGCAGCTTGCGGCTCAGCACGGGCGTCAGCACTTCGTCCCACAAGTAGAAGGCGCTGACGCCCTGCCAGTCGCGCACCAGTTCGTGCGGGATGCGGGGCTGGTTGCGCCCGTAGCGTTTGCCGGGCAGGCGGCCCAGGCGGATCGCCACGTCGATGTCCTCGTGCGCGAAATCGGCCGGGTGCATGGATGTGAAGACGCGCACGTCGATGTGCGGGTACATCTCGGTGAAGGACGACAGCCGCGGCATCAGCCACAGGCTGGCCAGCGACTGGGGCAGGCTGATCTTCAGCGGCACCCGGGCCGCCGGGCGCGCCTGCGCCGCCGCCTGCTCGATGGTGTCCAGGCCGGCGGCCACCGCGGCGTGGAAGGTGTGCCCATAGGGCGTCAGCTCGATCCGGCGCGTCAGCCGCACGAACAGCAACTGGCCCAGGAATTCTTCCAGCGTCTTGATCTGGCGGCTGACCGCGCCCTGGGTCACATTGAGCTCGTCCGCGGCTCGCGAAAAACTCATGTGCCGGGCTGCGGCATCGAAGGCCCGTACGGCAAGCAAGGGGGGAAGCGAGCGTTTCATGGTGGCTGGCGGTGATGCATGAGTCTAATGCATGCATGCGCTGAAAACAAATCGGTTGTCCGCCCATCGCGCGGTTCATAAAGTGAGCGCCATTGATCAACAACCCGGGGCGGGCTGGCGCCGCGCTTGAATATGGACGGTGTGGGTATGGAATGCAGGATGGGGGTCGATATCGGCGGCACGTTCACCGATATCGTGCTGGTCGATGACGGCGGGACCGTATACAGCAAGAAGGTCTTGTCCACGCCGCACGACTACAGCGAAGCCATCGAGGATGGCGTGCGCGCGCTGCTGGACGAGCTGCGCCTGTCGCCGGCGGCCATCCGGGAATTCGCGCATGCCACTACCGTGGCCACCAATACGATCATCGAGCGCAAGGGGGTCAAGGCCGCGCTGGTGACGACCAAGGGATTTCGCGATGTGCTGGAACTGGGCAGGTTTCGCACGCCCCGGCTCTACGACATCGAGTTCCGCAAGCCCGAGCCGCTGATCGAGCGCCGGCTGCGCTTCGAGGTCGACGAGCGCACCGGCGCCGATGGCACGGTGCTGCGCCCCGTGCGGGAAGACGAACTGGAAGCCCTGGCCGGCGAGATCGAGCGCGAGGGCGCCAGCGCCGTCGCGGTGGCCTTCGTCAATTCCTATGCGAACCCCCACAACGAACGGCAGGCCTTCGAATTCCTGTCGCGCCGGCTGCCCGGGGTGGCGATATCGGTCTCGACCGCCTTGTTGCCCCAGATCGGCGAATACGAGCGCACCAGCACCACCGCGGTGAATGCCTACGTGCGGCCGGTGGTAGAGCGCTACGTGGCGTCGCTGCAGAAGCGCCTGGACCGGATGGAAATCCGCGCGCCGCTGGGCATCATGCAATCCAGCGGCGGCATGGCGCCCGGCGCGGTGGTGGCCGAGCGTCCCATCTACATCATCGAGTCCGGCCCCGCGGCGGGCGTGCTGGGCGGCCAGCGCGTGGCCGAGCGCACCGGCCTGGGCGACACCATCGTGTTCGACATGGGCGGGACGACGGCCAAGGCCACCATCATCGTCGACAACCAGTTCATGCTGTGCCCGGAAACCGAGGTGGGTGGCGGCGCCGCGCTGGGCCAGCGCATGGTCAAGGGCGGCGGCTTCCCGGTACAGGTGCCCACCATCGACATCGCCGAGGTCGGCGCGGGCGGCGGCAGCATTGCCGCGCTGGACGCGGCCGGCGGCATCCAGGTGGGGCCGCGCAGCGCGGGCGCCGCGCCGGGGCCGATCTGCTACAACCGCGGCGGCACGCAGCCGACCGTGACCGACGCGAACCTGATCCTGGGCTACCTGAATCCCGGCGCGCTGGTGGGCGGCGAATTGAACCTGGCCTACGACAAGGCGCGCGCGGCGATCGCGCAGCTGGCGGAGCAGCTGGGCGTGACGCTGGAGCAGGCCGCCTATGGCATCCACCTGATCGCCAACGCCACGATGCTGCGTGCCCTGCGCGGCGTGTCGTCCGAAAAAGGCATGGACCCCTCGCAATTCGCGCTGTTCGCCATCGGCGGCAACGGGCCGGTGCATGCCGCCACCCTGGCCGAATCGGCCGGCATGACCCGTTGCGTGATTCCGCCCGTGGCCGGCCTGTTCAGCGCGCTGGGCATGCTGTTCGCCGACGTCGAGCACCAGATGGTGGGGGCCTTCTACCGGCGGTTCGCCGACGTCGAGGTCGCCGCGCTGCAGTCGGCCATCGACCCGCTGGTGCGGGAAGGCGAGCAATTGCTGGTGTCGGAAGGCTACGGCGATCCGGCGCGCCGCTCGATCGAGATCCAGGCCGACGTGAAGTACGCCGGCCAGACCTCGCCGCTGACCGTGGCGTTGCCCGGCGTGCGCGCCGACGACACGACGCTGGCCGAAGTCGCGCGCCGCTTCGAGCAGGAGCACCAGCGCACCTTCGGCTATGTGTCGCCTGGCGAGACCCTGCAGTTCGTGTCGCTGAAGGCCGTGTGCCGTGGCATCCCGCCCGCCGCCCGCATGCCGGACAGCCTGAGCCGCGGCGGCGACAAGCGCGCCCCGGCGCAGGCGCGCCAGGCGTACTTCGGCTCCGAGCACGGCTGGCGGCAGGTGCCGGTGATGACGCGCGCCGAACTGGCCGCCCAGCCCGTGGCGGGCCCGCTGATCGTCGAGGAATACGACACCACGTCGGTCGTCCGTCCGGGGTGGACGGCCCGGCTCGACGCCGCCAACAACATTGTGCTGGAACGCTGACGCAGCGATCGCCCAGAGACGGAACCCATGAACACCATGAAGATCGATCCCATCAAGCGCGAGTTGCTGAAGAACGCGCTGGTCACTATTGCCGACAATGCGCTGGTGATGGTCGTGCGCACGGCGCGCTCGGCCAACGTCAAGAACAGCATGGATTTTTCCGCGGCGATCTGCGATGCGCAGGGCCGCCTGGTGGCGCAGGGCATGGCCGTGCCCGTGCACCTGGGGGCGATGATGCCAGCGCTGCGCGGCTGCCTGGATTACTTCGGCGACGATATCCACCCCGGCGACGTGCTGGCCAGCAATGACCCCTATTCGGGTTGCAGCCACCTGAACGATATTTTCACTTTCAAGCCGGTCTACGCCAACGGCCGCCGCATCGCCTTCGTGGGCCTGATCCTGCACCACACCGACCTGGGCGGCCGCGTGCCCGGCGGCAACGCCGCGGACAGCAACGAGATCTTCGAGGAAGGCTTGCGCATCCCGCCCAGCAAGCTGGTAGAGGCCGGCCGTCCCAGCACGCCGCTGCTGCGCATGATCGAATTCAACAGCCGCGTGCCCGAGCGCGTGCTGGGCGACCTGAAGGCGCAGCTGGCCGCCCTGGACCAGGCCGAGCGAGAGCTCCAGAAGCTGCTGCAGGCCTGGGACGTGGAGGCCTTCGGCGCCTATATGTCCAACCTGATCGACTATGCCGAAGAACTGACCCGGGCCGGCATTGCGGCGCTGCCCGACGGCGAAGTGGAATTCGAGGAATGGAACGACGACGACGGCGTGCGCGAAGGGCCGTTCCAGATCCACCTGAAGCTGACCAAGCGCGGCGACGAGATCGTCTGCGATTTCAGCAAGACGCCGCCGCAAAGCGGCGGGGCGGTACATAGTAATTTCGTGTTCACGGCATCGTGCGCGTATGCCGCGATTCGCACCTTGCTCGACGAGTCGGTGCCGAACAACGCCGGGCTGTACCGCCCGATCACCGTGATCGCCCCGGAAGGCAGCATCGTCAGCGCGCGTTTCCCGGCCGCCGTGGGGTCGCGCGGCCAGATCGGCTTTCGCATCCGCTCGATCGTGCTGGGCGCGCTGGGGCGGCTGACCGGCGGCCGCATGCCGGCCTGCCCCGGCGGATCGGAATTCGCCATCGCGGCGTCGGGCTATGACGGCAACGGCAAGCGCTTCCTGCACCTGGAATTCCACAACACCACCGGCAATGGCGGGGGGCCGCTGCGCGACGGGCAGGATGCGGGGCCGAACTGCATCAGCAACCTGGCCAATGTGCCGGTCGAGCTGATCGAGGCGGAAAACCCGATCCGCGTCGAAGAATATGCGTTCCTGCCCGATACCGGCGGCCCCGGCAAGTTCCGCGGCGCGCTGGGCATCGTGCGCCAGTACCGGTTCCTGGCGCCGGACGTGGTGGTGCAGGTGCGTTCCGATCGTTTCAAGTCGCGGCCCTGGGGCATGAACGGGGGCGGCGAGGGGGCAGCCGCCCGTGCCTGGCTGAACCCCGGAACGCCGCAGGCCACGGCCCTGCCGTCCAAGTTCATCCGCGTCATGCAGGAAGGCGACGTATTCCGTGCCGAGATGGCGGGTTCGGGCGGATACGGCGCGCCGATCGAGCGCAATCCGGTCGCGGTGCTGGAAGACGTCGCGCAGGGCAAGATCACCGTGGCGCACGCGCGCGAATCCTACGGCGTCGCCATCAATGGCGACGGCAGCCTGGACCTGGCGGCCACCGAGCAATTGCGGTCGGCGGCGGGCCGGAGGCGGGCCGCATGAGTCCGGACCGGCCCAACGCGTTCGAGATCGACCTGGCGGCGGTGGGGCGCGCTACCGCGCGCGTCCGCGCGCAGGTCGGCCCCGATGTCATGTTCTTCGCCACCTTGAAGGCCGATGCCTACGGCTACGGTACCCTGCCGGCGGCCCGCACCGTCCTGGCCCACGGGGCGGACGCGCTGTCCCTGGCCAGCCTGGCGGACGCCGTGGCGCTGCGCGCCGACGGCGTGGCGGCGCCCATCCTGCTGTATGCGGGCGTTCCGCACGACGAATGCGCGGTACGGGCCTGCGCCACGCACCGGCTGATTCCGACCATCCACGACGAAGCGTCTTTCCAGGCGCTGGACCGCCATGCCGAGGGCCGCCTCGATGTCGCCGTCAAGGTGGACGTGGGCCCCGAGCGCATCGGCGTGCCGTATTCCCAGGCCGTCGAGTTCATCGCCCGGGTCGCCGCCCATCCCCGCATGAACCTGGCCGTCATCAATGCGCACCCCAACGTGCGCGGCGGCGACCGCGCCATGGCCTGCCTGGACTGGCAGTACGCCCGCATGGCGGCCTTGTCGGATGCGCTGCGCCGGCGCGGCATCGGCGCGCACCGGACGGTCATGGCCAGCTCCAAGGTGCTGGGCATGGCGGGCGCGCGCATGGCCTTCGATGCGGTCGACCCCGGCGCGGCGCTGTTTTCCGAGGCCGACCCGGACAATGGCGACATGGCGCAGGCCTTCCACGCGCTGAAAAGCCGCCTGATCGCGGTGCGGACCGTCGAACGGGACGCGTTCCTGGACGAGGCGCCTTTCGACATGACGCCGGGCATGCGCGTGGGCGTGGCCCCCATCGGCTACAGCGACGGCGTGCACCGGCTGCATGCCGGATGCGCGCTGGTGCGGGGGCGCCGGGTGCCGTTGCTGGGCAAGCCGGCGCTGGAATACCTGCGCCTGGATCTGTCTGGCGTGCCCGAGGCGCGTCCCGGCGACGAGGTCGTCCTGATCGGCGCGCAGGGCGGCGAACGGATCGCGCCACGGGAAGTCATGGCGCACCAGGGCGCGGCGCGCGTCATCGACCTGGCCTTGCAGGTCGGCCCGCGTATTCCGAGAATCCATTTGCCGGCCTGAACGAACGGGCGGGCGCCGTATATCGACAAATCATGGGGAACCCTCACAATGCCATGCTCGAAGCGCGCTTTCCTGAAATGCCTGCTGGCGGCCGTCGCCTGTAGCGCCGCGGCCATGCCGGCCGCCGCGCAGCCGGACGGCTATCCGGACCGGCCCATCCGCCTGCTGGTGCCGTTCGCGCCGGGCGGTTCCACCGATGCCCTGGCCCGCATCCTGGCCAATGGCCTGGCCGAGCGGCTGGGCACCCAGGTGGTGGTGGAAAACCGGCCCGGCGCCGGCGGCAATATCGCCATGGGGGCGGCGGCGCGCGCCAAGGCCGACGGCTACACGCTGCTGATCGTGAGCAGCAGCCTGGTGATCAATCCCAGCCTGTATGCCACGATCCCGTACGATCCGCGCCAGAGCTTCGCTCCCATTGCCTACCTGGCCGCCGCGCCCAGCATGTTGATCGTCGGCCCGCGCGAAAGCGCCGACAGCGTTCGCAAGCTGGTCGACGAGATTCGCGCCCGGCCCGGCACCTACAACTACGCCTCGCCCGGAGTAGGCACCGCGCAGCACTTCGCCGGCGAACTGTTCCGGTTGGCCGCGGGCTCGCCGGTCACGCACGTTCCCTATAACGGCGCCGGGCCGTCGGTGGCCGCCGTTGCCGCGGACGATGTGCAGATGGGCTTCGCCTCGCTGCCGGCCGCGCTGCCGCTCGTCCAGGCGGGCCGCGTGCGGGCGCTGGCCATCACCACGCGCACCCGGTCGCCGGCCGCGCCGGGCATCCCGACCTTCGCCGAGGCCGGCTTCGCGTCCGTGGAGTCGGACCACCTGCAGGGGCTGCTGGCCCCGGCCGGAACGCCGCCCGCGGTGGTGCGCAAGCTGTCGCAGGCCACCAACGCGGTGCTGGCGCAGCCCGAGACCGTGCGGCAACTGGTGGACTTGGGCTTCATCGTCGGCGGCGGCACGCCCGAGGCATTCCAGCAGGAAATCGCGCGCCAACTCGACAAGTGGCGCGACGTCGTGCGGCAGTCCGGCGTCAAGGCCGAGTAGCCGCCATGCCTCCCTCTCACGCACACACCGGAGGCGCGCAGGCGATGGCGGATTCCCCGGCCCGTTCTTCCCGGCCCGCCCGCGCGGCCCCCGCGGGCGCGGCGCGCGGGCGTTCCCTGTTCTTCCTGTATGCGCTATCCATCGTCCTGGGCCTCTTGGCCTGGCAATGGATCGCCCAGCATTACTCCGGCTTCGTGCTGGCCGGCCCGCCCGCCGTCCTGGCCCGGCTGGCCGACATGACCGCCAGCGGCGAGCTGCCGCGCGCGTTCGCCGGCGCGGCGCGGCACATGATGCTGGGTTTCGCCATCTCGATCGCGGTGGCGATTCCGCTGGGCCTGGCCATGGGCCGCCTGAAAGTGCTGCACGACATGCTGGACCCGGTCGTCAACCTGGTCTACGCGGTGCCGGCGGTGGCGTGGGCGCCGCTCATCATGATCTGGTTCGGGCTGTTCTTCGAGGCCCGCGTCGCCCTGGTGGTGCTGATGTGCACGATCGACATGCTGATCGTCGTGTCCGAAGGGTCGCGCAGCATCGACCGCAGGCTGCTGGCGGTGGGCCGCTCGTTCGGCGCGGGGCCCTGGCGCAACGCGCGCCTGGTGCTGCTGCCGGCCAGCGTGCCGTTCCTGTTCGCGGCGCTGCGCATCGGCGCGGTGCGCGCCGTCAACGCCATGATCACCGCCGAGCTGTTCCTGGCCGCGGTCAACCTGGGCGCCATCATGAAGCAGGCGTCCGTGCGTTTCGACAGCGCTGCCGTGCTGGGCGTGCTGTTCCTGCTGAGCCTGTTCGGCCTGCTGCTGCAGGAAATGCTGTTGCTGGCCGAGAAGCGCATTTGCCGCTGGATGCAGAGGGTATGACGATGAGATCCCGTAGCCTTGGGGCCAACGCGTGCGGCATCATCCTGGTGCTGGCGGCGTGGCAGGTCGCCGGCATGCGGCTGGGCGACGCGCTGCTGGCCACGCCCCTGCAGGTGGCGCAAGCCTTGCCGTCCACGCTGGCCGATGCGGTGTTCTGGCGCGCGCTCTGGGGCGCGCTGTGGCAGATGCTGGTGGGCTATGTGCTGGCGCTGGCGGTGGGCATCCCGCTGGGCATCGCCATGGGCCGCTCGACCGCCGTGCGGATCCTGGTCAAGCCCTGGGCCTGCATGTTCGTCGTGGTCTCGGCGGCCGCGCTGGTGCCCCTGTTCATCATCCTGATGGGGCGCGGGCTGTTGCTGGGCATCAGCATCGTGTTCGCGGCGACAGTGTGGTACGCCGTGCTGACGATGATGGAAGCCGCGCGCTCGGTCTCGCCCAATCTGCTGAATGCGGCGCGGTCGTTCGGCGCGACGCGGGTGCAATGCTTTCGCTGGGTGCTGCTGCCCGCGCTGCATCCCTACGTGCTGGTGGCCGCCCGCATCGGCCTGACGCATGCATTGCGCGCCATGATCACGGCGCAGATGTTTGTCGGCACCGGGTTCGGCGGCCTGATCAACGACGCGGGACTGGACTTGTCCACCGCCGGGTTGTTCGGGCTGATCGTCGTACTGATGTTGGTGAGCGTGACCGCGACAGGGTTGTTGCGCTATGTCGCGAACTACACCGCGCCCTGGTATGCAAGCCGTATCGGCCATCGCTGACCGCGCGCGTTCCGTCAATGAAGCAAGGGGAGTCGAAATGCATAAACACATGAATCGCCGCGAGGTCCTGGGCCTGGGAATCGGCGGCGCCGCCGTCATGGCGCTGGGCGGCCTGCTGCCTACCCGGGCGCACGCGGCCGGCCGGGTGCTGACCATCAACACGCTCGCGGCAACGGCCGCCGTCAATGTGCCGCTGCAGGCGGGGCTGCGCGCCACGCTGCCCACCCTGGCCGGCTACGCGGCGCCCGAGATCCAGCCCACCGCGAAAATTCCGCAGATCGTGCAGCAGGTCATCGCCGGCGCGTCCGACCTGGGCGACGGCGATGTCGCGTCCACCCTGGCCGCGTGCGAGGCGGGCGCGGACTTGCGCATCATCGGGCTGTCCTACAACAACACCTCGCAGGTCGTGGTGGCCAATGCCGACCGGCTCGACAGCCTGGCGACGCTGGCCTCCAAGGGGGGCACCGTCGCGGTCAGCGGCATCGGCGATTTCATGTACGTGATGCTGCAAGGGGTGCTCGAGAAGCACAAGCTGCCCGCCGACAGGATCCATTTCGTCGAGATGGGCAGCTCGGGCGACCGGACCCGCGCCTTGATGGCCGGCCGCGTGGATGCGGTGCCCATGCACGTCGAGCAATTCGAGCAGATCAAGAGCCGCGGGAACTATCACGTGATCGTGCACCCCTGGCAGGAATACGACGACTGGTTCAGCGCCGTCATCATGGCCCGCACATCGTGGCTGCAGCAAGACGAGAACAAGGCGGCCGCGGTGGCGGTGCTGAAGTCCGTGCTCACGGCGTTTCGCCGGGCCGACGACGACTACGCCTGGTACAAGGCCCAGGTGGCCCAGTACGCCTCGTCGAAAGACCTGCGCACGGCGGGCGACGATCTGCTCAAGCCGGTATGGGAAACCCTGACGCGGCGCATCCATGCCTTCCCGCGCGGCATGGAGCAGATGACCCCGGACGAATTCGCCAAGGTCATTCCCGTCTACCAGAAAACCGGCGCGCTCAAGGGAACGCTCGATCTCGCGAAGATCATCGATCGCAGCTACCTGGAGCAAGCCATCAAGGAATTGGGCTGATCATGGCCAGGCTCAGCGTATCGGGAGTATCCAAGGCCTTCGGCGCGATGCCGGTGATGCACGACCAGTCGCTGGACGTCGAGGACGGCGAATTCGTGGCGTTGCTGGGGCCATCGGGATGCGGCAAATCCACGCTGCTGCAGATCATCAACGGCCTGCTGGTGCCGGATACCGGCCGCGTTACGCTCGACGGCCAGGACATCACCGGCCGCACCGGCGGCGGCCGGGGGATGGTGTTCCAGGGCTCCGACCTGCTGCCCTGGCGCAGCGCCCTGGACAACGTGGCTTTCGGGCTGGAAGTCGTGGGCATGCCGAAGGCCGAGCGCCGGGCGCGCGCCCGCGACTACCTGCATCGCGTGGGCCTGGCGGGCTTCGAGGACGCGTGGCCGCACCAGCTGTCCGGCGGCATGCAGCAGCGGGTGGGCATTGCGCGGGCGTTCTGCATCCAGCCTTCGCTGCTGTTGATGGACGAGCCTTTCGGCGCGCTCGATGTGCAGACCCGCGACACGCTGCAAAACGAGCTGCTGGCGATCTGGGAGGCCGAGCGAAAAATGGTGGTGTTCGTCACGCACGGCATCGAGGAAGCCTTGTACCTGGCCGACCGGATCCTGGTCTACAGCAAGCGGCCCGCGCGCGTGCTGCGCGAGATCCGCGTGCCTTACGAACGGCCCCGGCGCGAATCGATGAAACTCGACGCCCGCTTTCTGGAACTGCGGCGCGAGATCTCCGATCTGCTGCGGCAGGACGCCCTGGAGACTGCATGATGAACGACCTGAGCCTGCCCGCTTCCGCTGGCGCGGACCTGGCGGCCGCGGTGGCCGCGCTGCGCTTCGACGACCTGGGGCCGGACGTCGCGCGCACCCTCAAGTACTTCACGCTCGATACGCTGGGTGTCATCGGCGGGGCGGCCCGCGCGCCGGGCATGGCCGAACTGCTCGAGACGGTTGCCGACCTGGAAACGCAGGGCAGCGCCCGGCTGCTGCTCAACGCCGGCCGGGCCAGCCCGGTGACCGCCGCGCTGGCCAACGGCGCCGCCGCCCATGCCCTGGACTTCGACGACCAGCACGATCCGGCACGCGTGCACGCCTTCTGCGTGGTGCTGCCCGCGGTGCTTGCGACCCTGCCGTCGGTGCCGTCCCCGGTGGATGGCAAGGCGATGCTGACCGCGCTGGCCGTGGGCGTGGAAGTGTTCTGCCGGCTGGGGCTGGTCTGCCATAACTCGCTGGGCAAGGGCTGGCACCCGACTACGGCGCTCGGCACGCTGGCGGCCGCGGCCGCCTCCGCGCGGCTGATGGGCCTGGATGCCGGCAAGACCTTGCATGCCATGGGGCTGGCTTTCGTGCAGATGGGCGGCACCACGCAATTCATCGCCGACGGGGCGCTGGCCAAGCGCCTGGGGCCGGGTTTCGCCGCGCGTTCCGGCGTGCTGGCTGCTCATCTGGCGCGGCGCGGCATTACCGGCCCCTGGCGCTTCCTGGACGGGACGGCGGGCCTGTTCCAGTTGTACGAACGCGGCGAGGTCGAGCCGGCCCTGTTGCTCGGCGACTGGGGGCGTCGCTGGCGGCTGCGGGAACTCAGCATGAAACCCTATCCCTGCTGCCGTTGCACGCACACGGTGATCCAGCTGGCGCTGGAACTGCGCGGGCAGGGCATCCGGCCCGACGATATCGAGACAGGCGTCATCGAGCTGGGCCGCGTCAATCGCCAGATCGTCGGCGCAGCCTTCGAGCGCGGCCATCCGAATCCGGTCGTGCACGCGCAGTTCAATGCCGCCTATGCTTTCGCCACCGCCATGGTCGATGGCGCCGTCGGCATCGAGAGCTTCACGGCGGAGCAGGTCCGGCGCGAAGCCACCGCCTGGGCGGCACGGCTGACGGTGGCCGAGGCCCCGGACATCCCGGCCACGGCGGTTCCCCCGGCGCGTGTCGCGCTGACGCTGCGCGACGGGCGCCAGGTGCGCGCCGAGCGCTGGAAAATGAAGGGCGCGCCGGACGACCCCATGAGCGAGGACGAGATCCTGGCCAAGTTCCGCGCGGCCATGCAATGGGGCCTGAAGCCCACACCGGATGCACTGGCCGGCCTGCAGCAGGCCGTGCTGGCGCTGGAAAACCTGCCGGACGCGCACGCCGTGGTCGAGCGCTTCCTGGCCTGCCGGGAGTAGGGCGGCGAAGCGCGTGTCACGCCACTCCGGATTTCAACGTGGTCACTGGCGGTTTGGGCCGTTCGTCCACCGTCAACGAGAAAATGTCCGGGCGCGCGTAGTGCCCGACCACGTCGAAATCCATCTTTCCGCGGGTGATGGCATCCAGGTCGATGTCGGCCAGCAGGATCGCGTCCTCGTCGTAGACCGGCCCGGCCAGTAATTGCCCCATCGGGTCAACGATGCAACTGCCGCCACGCATCAGGACGCTATCCGGCGTGATCTCCAGCGCGTTGTGGAATTCGGGCGGGAAATCTTTGCCGCGCAAGTGCTGGCAGGCGGATAGGACGAAGCAACGCCCTTCCAGCGCGATATGCTGCATGCTGGAGACCCAGGTGGGTTTGTCGTCGGCCGTGGGCGCGCAATAGATCTGGATCTGTTTGTTGTACATGGCCATGCGCAGCAGCGGCATGTAGTTTTCCCAGCAAACTACGGTTCCCAGCTTGCCCAAGGGTGTGTCGAAGATGGGAAAGGTCGAGCCATCGCCAAAACCCCACAGCAGGCGCTCCAGCGCGGTGGGCATGAGCTTGCGGTGCTTGCCCAGCAGTTCGCCCGCCGGGCCGAAGAACAGGATCGTGCAATACAGTGTGCCGCCGTCGCGCTCGATGACGCCCACCACGATGAAGATTTCCTGTTCGGCGGCGATTTGTCCGATGCGTTCGGTGATCGGGCCGGGCACGGCAATGGCGGTCTCGGCGTAACGCTGGTATTGCGCCCGCCCTTGTGGTGTGCGTCCGCCCAGGAAGATATGAAAATCGGCTCCCTTCGGGTAGCCGCCCACGAAAGCTTCCGGAAACAGCGCCAGTTGCGCGCCCTGCGCTTTGGCCGCGATGGCCAGCTGGTTCATTTTCTCGACCGTGGCCATGGCGTCGCCAGGCACGGGCCCATTCTGCACGACAGCGACTCGATGTGTGGTCATGGTGGTTCCGTATCGTTGAGGGGGAAGTGAGGTTCGGCGCCGCCGCTACGGCGTGCCGTCCGAGGCGACCGGCTCGAAGTCGTAGAGGCCCGCGCCCTGGGCGTCGCCGATCACCAGGAATCTGGCAGGGGTGTCGGCAGCGTTGGTGACGCGGTGCGGCCGCCCGGCGCGCACCTGGAAAGTCTGCGCGGGTCCCAGGACGACTTCTTGCGGCGGTTCGGTGACCGCCACGCGCAGGGCGCCTTCGATCACGTAGAACGTGTCGATGACGGTGGTATGCCGGTGCCATGGGACTTCCTGGCTGGGTTCCAGGATCAGTTCGGTGATCTTGAATCCCGGCCGTTCGCCATAGCGCTGGCGTTTCTTGACTGGATACAAATGAGTGCCATCGGCAAGCTTGGCCATGCGTGTTCCTGTGGTGGGGCGCGGCCGCGCTCGGCCCATGCCGAAGCCCCGCGCATTGAGATTCAGTTGGGCTTGATGCCCAGTTCGCCGATCAGCCGGCCGCGCTGGTCCAATTCGTTTTCGATGCGCTGTCCCAGTACGCCGGGGGGGCCGCCTACGGGGGTGACGCCGCGGGCGGCCAGCCGCTCGCGTATCGAGACGTTCCGGAGCACGGTGTCGATATCGGCCGACAGGCGCTGCACAATGGCTTGCGGCGTGCCTTTGGGCGCCAGCACGGCCTGGTAGGTGCCGCGCTCGGAATCGGGCCGACCCAAGGCTTCAGTCAAGGTCGGCACCTCGGGCACCAGGGAAGAACGCGATTCGGCGGCGAGCGCCAGGGCTTTGACCCGGCCGGCCTTTATCATGGGCAGTGCGTCGCTGAAGGTGCCGAACAGGAAATCGACCTGGCCGCTCATCAGCGCCGTCATGGCCGGCGAGGTGCCGTTGTAGGGAACATCCACGGCGGTCAGGCCCGCGTTGCGCACCAGCGCGGCGCCGGCAAGATGCAGAATGCCGCCCTTGCCGGTGGTGGCATAGTTCACGCCGTTCTGTTTGCGCCGGGACTGGTCGATGAATTCCGCCAGGCTGTGGCTTGGCGACGATGCGCCGACAAGCAAGACCAGGGGTTCGGCGGATACCAGCGATACCGGTTCGAGGTCGCGCCCCGCGCCATAAGAAGGTTGCTTGACCAGCAGCGAGGTGATCACATTGCTGCTGGAGATATACGCCAGCGTATAGCCGTCGGGTGCGGCCCTGGCCACGGCGGCGCCGCCGATCGAGCCGCCCGCCCCGGGGCGGTTCTCGACGATGACAGGCTGGCCCAGGCGTTCGCCCAGGGCCTGCGCCAGCAGGCGTGCGTTGCCATCGGTGGCGCCGCCCGGAGGCCATCCCACTATCAGCCTTATCGGCTGTTCGGGATAGGTTCCGGCCTGCGCGGCGGGCATGACCAGGGATGCAATGACTATCGCTGCAAAAACAGGTGGCTTCAACATGGACTTCCCCTTTGCGTGGACTGCAATCCGTGCTGGAAAACATGCTAGCGGCCGTGCCGCCGACGATTCATTCCAAATCGGTCGGGATTCGGACCGTTTCGGTATAAATGGCGACACCGCTACGGTACAGGCGGCATGCGCTCGTGGCGTAAGGTTTCCCCTGATGGATGGCGCCGCGTCGGCACCGCATACTGATCGGTCTGGTCCAGGCCAGGAAGATTGCTGGAGAGCCGGATGAATCTGCGGCATATTCGTTATTTCGTGGCGCTGGCGGAAGAGTTGAATTTCACTCGGGCGGCGGCACGCTGCCATATCGAGCAGGCGCCGTTCAGCCGCGCCATCCGGACGCTGGAACGCGAACTGGGCCTGACCCTGCTGATCCGCAACACCCGCAATGCCGAACTCACGCCCGCGGGCAGGCTGTTCTGCGAAGCCGCCAAGGTGGCGCTGGAAGAACTGGAACTGGGGGCGCGGCGGGCCAGGCGGGCCCAGGAAGGCGCTATCGGGCAGTTGACGATCGCGCATGTCGGTTCCACGGTGTACGAACTGCTGCCCAGCATCCTTCGTATGTTCAAGCGCAGCTATCCCCTGGTGGACCTGCGCATACGCCAGATGACGACACGCGAGCAGATTCCCGCCATCCTGGCGGGCGACATCGACGTCGGTTTTGTGCGCATGGCGCCCGAGAACGACCGGCTGGAGGCCATCCGGCTGTTTTCCGAGCCGTTTGTTTGCGCGATTTCCGACTGGCACCCGCTGGCGGGCCGGGATGCGCTGGAACTGGCCGAACTGGCCTCTTCGCCGTTCATCACGCTGACGCGCAGCCCGGAACCGAGCCTGTACCAGCAGGTGCTGGACCTGTGCCGCAAGGCCGGCTTCGAACCCCGGGTCGCCCAGGAAGTCGAGCAGATCGAGAGCACGGTGGGGCTGGTCGGCTCAGGCATCGGCGTCGCCCTGGTGCCGGCATCGCTGCGCAAGCTGTCGATTCGCTCGGTGTGCTACGTACCTTTGAGCGATGTGACCGAGCAGGTCGAGGTGTGGCTGACCTGGCCGCGCGAACCGGTCTCGTCCATCGCGCAGGCGTTCCTGCAATGCGCGCGCGAAGCGATTCTTGGCGGGCCTCCCCAGGCGCGGCCGTAGCCGCCAATCAGCGGCCTTGTGCTCCTCAGACGGCAATGGACATTCCGATGGGATGCCAAGCACTTATGGCGCGGCCCCTCCGTCCGAGCGTGTTCAGCGATGATACGAAGTGCTGACGTTAGGTTTGCGAACCAATGCCCGCCGGATTGTGAGTCTCGGCGGGATCTTCAGCACAGCGATCCCACGAGTTTCTTCAGAAATTCATCGCACGCACCCAACTGTGATAATTCGATGAATTCGTCGGCTTTATGTGCCTGTTCGATGGAGCCCGGCCCGCACACCACGACCGGTATGCCCAGCTTCTGTTCGAACAAGCCGCCTTCTGTTCCGAACGCGACCTTGATGCGCGTCGCATCGTCGCCGAGCAGTCCTTCGACGAAACGCACAGCCTGAACCGTAGGGTGGGTATTCAACCCCGGATAGCTGTTCAGCCTTTCGATCACGATATCGGCTTCCGGGAAGTTCTCGCGCGCGGCATCCCGGATGCGTTCAGCCTTGGCCTGGACAGCGCCCAGGATGGCGTCGGGATCGTCTTGTGCCAGATGGCGAATCTCAAAATCTATTGCGCATTGTTCGGGTACGATGTTCAGCGCTTTGCCGCCATCTATGTGCCCGACATGCAGCGTGCTATAGGGGATGTCGTAGTCGCTGTCCATAGCGCCAGATTGGCGCACTTGCTCTTGCACACTCTGGATACTCTTGACCAAGTCCGCCGCCAGATGGATCGCATTGAGGAATCTGGGACTCAAAGCGGAATGGCCCGCGGTGCCGCAGCACAGCGCGCGCAGGGCGGCTTTACCCTTGTGCCCAAGACCGATGCGCATCGAGGTTGGTTCGCCGATGATGCACATCGTGGGACGCACTCGCATGGCTGGCAGAACATCCAGCAAGCGCCGCACACCCACGCAACCAATTTCCTCGTCGTACGACAATGCCAGGTGCAGTGGGCGTTGCAGCGTCGCTTCGGAGGCGTCAATCATGGCCGACAGCGCGCAGGCGATATAGCCCTTCATGTCGCAAGCGCCACGACCATAGATCGCGCCATCGCGTTGCAGGGCGCGGAAGGGGTCGGAAGTCCAAGGCTGGCCTGCGACCGGAACCACATCCGTATGGCCTGATAACATGATGCCAGCCTGATCTTCGGGGCCGACGCGCGCGTACAGATTTGCCTTGCGGCCCGAGTCGTCGTGTACAAGGCGACTGGCTATGCCGTGTAGCCGAAGTTCGGCGCTGACCCACTCGATCAAGTCCAGGTTGCTTTCGCGGGTAATCGATTGGAAACCGATCAAGCGGTTCAGATAGCCAATACTCCTTTCGCTGGCAGACATGGTGCTAGACCTCCATGAACGTGCGCGGCAAGCGCGTCAGGCGCTCGGCGCCGTCTCGTGTTGCGATGACCATGTCGCCCAGCCCCAGGCCTTTGGCCATGACCAGCATGAAGAACACCATGCCCTCTTGCACGACGAAATCGGCCGTGGCGGTGAACTCGTAGCGCATTTCTCCCGGACTCGGACGGAAGTTCATGCCCATGCAATAGCCTGTTCGGCGGGTATAGCTGGCACGTTCGTAAAGGCCCGATGCCAGCATGCGTTCGCGGCATGCGGCATCCACGTCGCGGGCCAGCGCGCCTGGCCGTATCATCGATATGGCGGCGTCCTGCGCTTCGACCAGGGGCTGCGCAATGTCGCGCTGTTCGGCTGTCGGTGTCCCGATGACGCCGCTGCGGATGATGCGGGCCCAATAATGATCGCGAATGCTGTGAAATTCGTAATAGAAGGGGTCGCCGTCCTGGACGGCCCGGTCTGTCCAGGCGCCATGGCCTTGAAGGGTCCGCTCTCCGGTCGTCAGCACGCCATCGATCGGCAAGTCGCTGCCCGCCAGAATGCGCGCCGACGCCATCGAGGCGGCTATCTGCCGTTCGGTGGCTCCTGTCCGTGTGGCCGCTACCGCCGCCTGCATGGTTTTTTCTACCGCCAGCGCGGCTTCGCGCACTTTGGCGATTTCCAGCGGCGACTTGACGGCGCGCAGCTCGTCCAGAAACTTGTTCTCATCCACGAACCTGGCCGCGGGCAAGGCCTGTTGCAGTTTCTCGAAGCGCTTGGCCGTCAGATACCACGACCGCTTGTCCACGCCGATGGCGGCCTGGGCGCATCCGTATTCGCCGACCGCCTGGCGCACGTAGTCCGTCGGTTCTTCATGATCATTGAACACATAGCGTTTCGAGACCCAACTGGTTTCTTGTGCCGCGTGCGTCTCCATGGACCGGATGATCAGAAACGGTTCGCCATGCGCGAGTACGCCCAGTACGTTATAGGCAAAATGGCCATGTGTGTAAAAGCCGGAGAGCCAGCACACTGCCTCTTGGCTGAAGTACAGCAGCAGGTCCAGGTTGCGGCGCTGCATTTCGGCGCGCACTTGGCCGATCCTGCGTTGATATTCTTCGATGGGAAAATACATGACAGAATGGTCCGAACCAGGGTGAACGGAAAGCGGCCGGCGCCACGGCCGAGCCGGGCATCGTGGTTGCGCCGCGGGTAAGCGGTGTCAGCGGCTCATCACCACCATCTTCACGTCCGTCATCTCGGCAATGGCGTAAGCGGGGCCTTCGCGCCCCGATCCGCTATGCTTGACGCCTCCGTAGGGCTGATGATCGACACGATAGTTGGATGTGTTGTTGATCAGGACGCCGCCGACGTCGAGTTCATGCACCGCGCGCATCGCCGTGGCCAGCGAGGCGGTGAAAACGCCGGCCTGCATGCCGAAGCGCGAGTCGTTGGCTTGCTGCAGCGCTTCATCCAGATCGGCTACCGACTGAAGGACCACGATCGGGCCGAACACTTCTTCGCAGACCACGTTCGCGCGGGGAGGAACATCGGCGAGAACAGTGGGCTGCAGGATGCCATCGCGGATCTGGCCGCCAAGCAGCAGCCGGCCGCCATCGCGCAGGGCGTCATCGATCCAGCCGAGCAGCTTTTCCGCCGTCGAGTGATTGATCATCGGCCCCAGGTCGGTGGCCGGGTCGGCGGGGTCGCCCGCCACGAGTCGGCTTGCATAAGCCAGGAACGCTTTCTGGAATTCGGCGAATATGGCCGCTTCGACGTATACCCGCTGAACGCTGATGCAGCTCTGGCCCGCGTAGGAAAATCCGTTGTAGGCGATTTGTCTGGCCGCATCGTCGATGTCCGCGTCGGCGCAGACAATGTTGGCGCCATTTCCGCCCAGCTCCAGGCTGACGCGCTTGATTCCGGCGGACTGCCGGATCTGCGAGGCCGCGACGATACCCCCTGTGAATGAAACCATATCGACTTCGTCGGCCTGGACGAGGGCGGCGCCGACCTCGGCGCCGCCATGCAGCAGGCTGAACGCCCCTGGCGGCAGCCCGAGCTCATGGAATATTTCGCACAACAGATTGGCGGTCGAGGGTGTGCGCAGATCGGGCTTGGCAATGACGGCATTGCCGGCGGCGATGGCGGGGCCTATTTTGTGGCACAACAGATTCAACGGCGCGTTGAAGGGGGTGATGGCCAGCACCACGCCGACAGGCTTGCGCAGGAAGAACCCCAGCTTGCCGTTTCCGCCGCGCGAACTGGCGTCCATCGGCACGAGTTCGCCTGCTAGTTTGATGGCTTCGACGGCGGAAAAGCGCAGGGTCTCGGCCGCGCGGTTGACCTCGTCGCGGGCTCCCGCAACGGGTTTGCCGGCTTCTGCCACGAGCATCTCGATGGCTTCCGCCTGGCGTTCGTCCAGCGCATCGGCCGCGGCGTGCAGCCATTTGGCCCGTTCATGGGCGGGGATGGCGGCCATAGCCGCCGCGCCCGCGCGGCAGCTATCCAGCGCCAGGCGAACAGTGACCGGATCGGCGATGGCCGTCCTGCTGTAGGGCGTACCGTGATACAGATTCGCGACATCGACCGTCTGGCCGGACGTGCGCCACTGGCTGCCGACATAGCATGCGTTGATCAGCGCGGGTTCGCCGCCGAGACTGCGGCTGGAGTGGGTGTCGGTTCGCGCGGTCATGCTTTGCCGGGCTCCGCATAGAATTGGCGCGGCAACTGGGTCAGCAGTTTCGGCCCATGTTCCGTGACGGCGACCGTGTCTCCGATGCCGATGCCGTCATGAGAGACCAGCAGCATGAACACCATGCCGGCCTTGATCTCGAAATCCATGCGCGGCGAGAACTCGGCCACCATCTCTCCGGGAGAAGGGCGGAAGTTCAGTCCGATGCTGTAGCCGATTCTGCGCGTGTATTCTTCGCGGGATTTCAAGCCGGCGCGGATCAAGGGCTCGCGGCATGCCAGATCGGCCTCGCGGGAGCTGGCGCCGGGCGTCAGCCGGGCGATCATGGCATCTTGCGCCGCAATCAGCGCGGCGGCCGTCTGCAGGTCTTGCGCGGTGGCCGGGCCCAGGCGCCCGCTGCGCAGGCTGCGCGCCCAGTAATGATGGTGAATGCCGTGGAATTCGTACAGGAATGGATCGCCGGCTTGCAAGACTCGATCGGTCCATCCGCCGTGGCCCTGGGACGTGCGTTCACCCGTGGTCAGCACGCCGTCGATGGGCAGGCTGCTGCCCGCCAGGATGCGCGCGCTGGTCATGGCGGCGGCGACGTCCCGTTCGGTGGCGCCCGGCTTGCTCGCGGCGATCGCCGCTTCCACGGCTCTGTCGACGATATGGGCGGCCTTGGCCAGGCACTGTAGTTCCGGCTCGCTCTTGACCAGTCTCAGGCGCTCGACCAGCCTGTCTTCGGCGACCAGTTCGGCGTTCGGCAGCGCGGACTGCAACGCGCGGAAGCGTTCGACCGTCAGGTACCACGATTGCATGTCCATCATCAGGCGCGAGCCGTCCAGGCCATGCTCTTGCAGCGCCCGCGCGGTAAGCGCCACCGGATCTTCGTGGTCCAGGAACAGATACCGTTGCTGTACCCAGGTGGTCGACGCCGCGGCGGCATCTTCCATCTGACGCAGCACCATGAAAGGCTCGCCGGACGCCGGCACGCACAGGATGGTGAAGGCAAAGTGGCCGTGCGTATAGAAGCCCGACAGATAGTTGGCGGCCTCCTGCCCGAAGAACAGGGCGGCCTGGACATTCCGGCTCGCCATTCCGTCGCGAAGCGCGGCGATCCGGGCCTGGTACTCCTGAATCGGAAAAGACATCTTGAACCTCAGTCGAAGTAGTGAGAATTTTCAATTTTCATAAATCATTATATTGAATCTTTGGTTCTGTTCACGCAATAGGTAATTCCGCCAGAAATTCCGGGTTTGCCAGAAAACTGGTGATTTTCCTGGGAAAATTTGGATCGAATACGGGAAAGTACCGATATTGCGATGCGTGGTAAATCTTGAATAATTCAAAAAAATGAACATCATGTTCTAAACCCAGGGGGTAGCGATGCATTTTTCTTTGGACGAATACCAAGACCGCTTGGCGCGTGTGCGCGAGTCGATGGCCGAGCGGGATATCGACCTGCTCTTGCTGTTCGGCCAGGAAGCGATCGATTGGGTGTCCGGGTTCTACACGCCGGCGCACTTTGCGTATGCCTGCTTCGGGGTGCCGCTGGAAGGTGAACCCTTTCTGATCGTGCGCTACCTCGAAGAGAAAGCCGTGCATGCCAACTCGTGGGTGCAGAATTACCAGATTTATTGGGATCACGAAGACTATATCGAGAAGACCCGCGACATGGTCTGCAAGGCCGGGTTCGGCAAGGCCCGCATCGGGTTGGAAAAGCACTCGTGGTTCCTCACCGCGGATCGTTGCGATCGCCTGCGCGACGCGCTGCCTGATGCTACTTTCGTCAGCGACGATCGATTGGTTGACCGACTGCGCTTCATCAAGTCCGCCGCCGAACTCGATTATCTGCGGCAGGCGGCCAAGATCGTTGGCGCCGGCATGCGGGGCGCCGTGAACGCGACCAAGGTGGGCGCCACCGAACGCGAGATCGCCGCCGAAATGGCTTACGAGCGGCTGCGCGCGGGCAGCGATCTGCCGGTCGACGGCGTGCTGACCACCGGCGAACGCATCCTGGAGGGGCACGGCCCCTGGACGGACCGGGTCTTGCGCGAGGGCGATGGCCTGCATTACGAGTTTCATGGCATCAAGGCCAACTATTGGGCGCGTCTGGAGCGCAGTGGCGTGCTGGGCGAGCCGACGCAGCGTCAGCGATTCGTGGCCGACACCGTTCTCTTTGCGCAGAACCAGGGCCTGGCGAAGATGAAAGCGGGGGTGCACTGCTCGGTGATCGACCAGGCGTGCCGCGAACCGATGCTGGAAGCCGGTCTCAAAGTGAAAGAGACCTACACCAATCGCATGGGCTACGGCATCGGCTTGAACATGCGGCCGAGCCCCGGCGAGTTCCTGTGCGAATTCACGCCCACGGCGGACTTCGTGCTGGCGCCTGGCATGGTTTTTCACATGGTCATGGCTGCCGAGGGGCTGGGCTATAGCGACACCGTCGTGGTAACCGATGACGGCATCGAATACTTGACCGATTACCCGCGTGAAATGTTGATCGTGCCGGTGCGCTAGAGCGGCATCGGAAAACACGGACATCCGTGGCGGGAACCGCCGCGCGAGCGCGTCATGCAAGGGGAATGTAGTTATGGAATACGAGTTCGACTGGCACGCCATCGCCTATCCTGAGCTTTGGCTGAAGGCGCTGTCCATCACGCTGCTGTACTCGGTCGGAACGATCGCCGGAGGCCTGCTGCTGGGCGTGTTGCTGGGAACGATCGCGCTGTCGAAACGAAAAATACTGAGCGCGCCCATTTCGTTCTTTGTGCAGTTTTTCCGGTGCACGCCGTTGATGATCCAGGTTGTCTGGTTCTATTACGCGCTGCCCATCATGACCGGGTTCACCATGTCGTCATGGGTCGCGGCGGGGTTGGGATTGACGCTGTACATGGCGGCGTTCAGCGCGGAAATCTTCCGAGGCGGCGTGATCTCCATCGAGCAGGGCCAATGGAATGCCTCGAAGGCGCTCGGCATGAGCCATCTGCAGATGATGCGCCACATCATCCTGCCGCAGGCTACGCGCCGCATGATTCCGCCGTTCGTCAATCAGTCGATCCTGCAGATGAAGAACACATCGCTCTTGTATGTGGTGGCGGTGCCCGACCTGATGTATACCAGCTACGAATTGACCGCGAGAACTTATCGTCCGCTGGAGACCTACACCTTTGTTGCCTTGATTTACTTTGCCATCCTGTATCCGGCAACGGTATTTTGCAAACGTCTTGAAACCAGGATTCAGCGATGAACAATGCGCACGACGCCATGATTGAACTGACCGGCATACGAAAGTCCTATGGAGGCATGCAGGCCCTGAAAGGTATTTCGCTTGACGTCGCGCCTGGCGAGGTCAGGGGCATTATCGGTCCGAGCGGTTGCGGGAAATCGACGCTGCTGCGCTGCATAAATCTGCTTGAACAGCCGGACAGCGGGACGGTTCGCGTCGGGCCCGACGCATTCACGTTCGGCCGGGGGCAAAAGCTGAAGCATGGCGTGGAGCTGTATCGCGCGAAACTGGGAATGGTGTTTCAGCATTTCGATCTGTTTCCCCACATGAGCGTCATCGAAAACGTGATGTCGGGACCCGTTATCGTCAAAGGCATGCCCAAGGCCGAGGCCCGCGAACGCGCCATGCACTACCTGGCCAAGGTGGGGCTGGACAAGAAGGCAGCCGCTTCGCCGCGCGATATTTCCGGCGGGCAGGCGCAACGCGTGGCCATCGCCCGGGCCTTGGCCATGGAGCCCAGCGTATTGCTGTTCGACGAAGCGACATCGGCGCTCGACCCAGAGCTGGTGGACGAGGTATTGAAGGTCATCAACGATCTTGCCGCTGAGGGCAAGACCATGGTGCTGGTTACCCATGAAATGGGGTTCGCGAAAGACATCGCCCATCGCATCACCTTCATGGATGAAGGAAACATCGTGGAAGAGGGGCCCGCCAAAGAACTGTTCATGCATCCGCAACATGAGCGCACCCGGGCTTTCCTGAGCCGATTCCGCAGTGTTGTCAATTAGGTTCCCGTCTTACGCCTTTTCTCAAGATCGCGAGGTTGTCATGCAAGCCAAAAACGCAGCAGTCGTCAGAGCCCGGATTTTCTCGGCCGTACTCGCACTCGCTTCCTTGCCGGCCGCCGCGCCGGCCATGGCGGCTGGAACGTGGGACAAGATCGCCGACAGCGGCGTCGTCCGTATCGGTGTCATTCCCAATCGGCCGTGCTATTACTGGCAAGCCGAACCCGGCGGCGAACAACAAGGGTTTCCCGTGCACATGAGCCGCGACATCGTTCAGGCGCTGTCCAAGGAAATGGGCAAGCCTTTGAAGATTGAATGGCAACCTACCAGCTGGAGCACGTCCGTTCTCGACGTGCAGTCCGGAAAAATAGACATGTTCGTCGGCCTGGCCATCACGGAAGAACGCAAGCGCGCGGTGGATATGTTCGGCCCCATGTGGTCGGTGCCGGACGTGGTGATCGCCCGCAAGGGCGTACAGATATCCGGAAAGCGCTGGGAAGATTTCAATAAACCTGACTATCGCGTGTCGGTGGCCATGGGCACCACGACGGAACAGACCGCGCACAAGTACCTTTCGAAGGCGCAGATCCGGTCCATGAAGAACACGAACGACGCCATTCTGGACGTACAGGCGGGCAAGGCCGACCTGTTCGTCAATACCTTGATTTCCGGACTGGCGGCCATGAAGGAAAACTCGAACCTGAGCAATATCGTTGTTCCCGAGCCGCTGAGTTCGATTCCGGCCGGCGGCATCCTGCGCAAAGACGGCGACGGGCGCCTGGCGAAGTTCGTCGATGCATGGGTCAAGACTTATCACGACAGCGGCAAGGCTCAGGAAGTCATCTACGAAGAGCTGAAAAACTGCGGTCTCGATATCAATCTGCTGCCAGAAAACACCAAGTTCTGAGCGTCCGCAACGCAACCGGGAAACAAAGACGTGTCTCCAGTTTTACGTAAGATCCAATCGACAGAAAAGCTGCCGCAAGCCGTCGATGTCGTGGTCATCGGCGGCGGGATAGCCGGCGTGACGGCAGCCCTGGAGCTCGCGCGGCGCGGGACGAAAGTGGCCATCGTCGAGAAGGGGGCGGTGGCATGTGAACAGTCTGTGCGGAACTGGGGGTGGTGCCGCCAGCAGAACCGCAACGAGGGCGAGCTGCCCCTGATGAAGCTGTCGCTCGACATGTGGGAGGCGTACCAGGCCGAATTCCAGGTCGACCTTGGATTCCGTCGCTCGGGTCTGGTGTATGGCACGCACATCCAGGCGGACCTGGACGCCTGGGAGGCCTGGGCGAAGATGGCCAGTAGATACGGCGTGGTCAGCAAGGTTCTGACCGGCGCGGAAACCGCGGCGCTTCTGCCTGGCAACGCTCGCTCTTGGCTCGGCGGGGTACAGTCGCCTACCGATGGCTTTGCCGAACCCGAGCTTGCCGTGCCGGCATTGGCCGAAGTCGCCCTGCGATTGGGGGTCAGCATCCATCAGCATTGCGCCGCCCGTGAATTCGAGACTTCCGCGGGCCGCGTCTCCGCGGTCATCACTGAACAGGGCTCCATCAAGTGCGACAGCGTGCTGGTTGCCGGCGGCGCATGGTCCGGCATGTTCCTGCGGCACCACGGCATCAAGTTTCTGCAGGCGTCCGTACAGTCCACCTCGTTTTGCACCAGCCCGGCCGCCGGGGTTACCGACGGGGGCATTTCGATGAAAGACATCACCCTGCGGCGCAGAATCGACGGCGGTTTCACGGTTGGCATCAGCGGCTTCGGGCGCCTGCACATAGCGCCTTGGGGAGTTCTGCAGGCAAAGCCGTTCCTGCCCTTGTTCAAGCGGCGCCGGGCCGGGCTCTCGTATTCGGTCGGCACGATGTCCTGGCGCGGCCCGGATGCCTACGCGAGCTGGAAGGCCGATCAAATCAGCCCGTTCGAAAGAATGCGGGTGCTCGACCCCAAGCCCGAGGCGCGGCTGGTTCAAAAAGGCCTGCAAGGCCTCAAAGAGGCGTATCCGGAGCTGGCCGACATCAAAGTGGTGCGCGCCTGGGGCGGCATGGTCGACCAGACACCGGATTCGATCCAGGTCATTTCGTCCGTTAAATCACAGCCCGGGTTGTTCATATCGTCGGGTTACAGCGGACACGGCTTCGGTACCGGGCCCGGCGCCGGACGGCTGGCTGCGGAACTGATCCTGGGCCGCCAGCCTTGCACGGATCCCGCGCCGTTTCGCTATGAAAGGATGATAGACGGAACCGATTTGGCAAAAACGGCTAAAACGTCGTTGATTTGAAGGCTGGCCTGCGGGCGGCCCTATTCATGTGCACTGCCATTAGATTAGTACGGCGTCGGTTACTCTTATGGAAAAATTTCCCGGAAAACGCATGTCCATCGGGCACCCTAATAGCATTGCAGAGCGCTTGCTCAATCATCGAAAAAACAAAGGCCTGTCGATACAGCAACTTTCGCAACGTTCTGGCCTGTCGATGGGTATGATCAGCCAGATCGAACGTGGCAAGACCAACCCGTCCTTGAAATCGCTCGAGAAGCTGCGCGAGGCGTTGGGCCTGCGCCTGAGCGAGCTTCTGGAAGACTATATTGCGCTACCCCGCTCGTCCGACGACCCGGTGGCATCTCATGACGGGAATCCGAATTTTGTGCGCCGGGCCGAGAATCGGCCTCATTTCCTGGTTGGAAAAGTGCCGCTTGAAAAAGAACTATTGTCTCCGGTAGGCATGGATGGTTTGGAGATGATGATCATCCATTTCCCACCTCATAGTGCGAACGAGGACGTCATTATTTCGCCTGGACAGAAAGCCGGGCTGGTGTTGTCCGGCAAAGTGAATCTGATTGTCGATGGCGTAGAAGTAACGCTAAGAAAAGGCGACAGCTTTCAATTCGATAGCTCCTTGGGGCATAGTATTCGGAACATATTCGAAGTGACTGCGCAAGTGCTGTGGATCATCTCTCCATTCAGGCAGGCCTTGTTTTGATTTGCGAGACCCAGGCGCGGCGCAGAGCGAGGCGGTCTACGCAAAGATCAACACATCAGGCAGCTTGGTGTCTAAGAACATTCGGCCGGTACAGCACCAAACGAGACTAACCGGTATCACCCGCATTCTTTGGCCTCAAGAACGCTGGCTGTCGGTGGATTTTCGTGGCTTTTGCCGGAATGAAAAAAGGGGCCGAAGCCCCTGATTTCAAAGACTTACAGACGTCAGTGGAAGTCTGTAGATCAAAACTTGGAGCGGGAAACGAGTCTCGAACTCGCGACCTCAACCTTGGCAAGGTTGCGCTCTACCAACTGAGCTATTCCCGCGTATTGTTTCCGCCCCTGCCGCGCCGCCTGAAAAGCACAACGGGCCAAGCGAAGAAAAAAATTATAGCAGCATTTTGGGGGCGTGTGAAAGCGTCTCACGGTAATATCTAGGGGCCGCGACGGCGCCCGGCGGGCGCCCGGCCGCTTCCCTGTTTTCGCCGTTCTTGCGCCTGTCATGCCGGATATCCCCCAGGCTTCGCCCGACCCCGCGCTGGCCCCCGCCAGCCACGACCTGACCCCGCTCAACACCCTGGGCCTGGTGGCTCGCGCCGCCGCCTTCGTCAGCCTGCGCTCGCCGGCCCAGCTGGATGCCCTGTCGACGCTGGCCGGCCGCTATCCGGGCCTGCTGGTGCTGGGCGGCGGCAGCAATCTGGTGCTGCCGGCCCGGGTCGACAGTCTGGTCGCCCAGGTCGCCCTGAAAGGCGTGCGCCTGCTCGAGGCCCGGCCGGATGCCTGGGTTGTCGAGGCCGGCGCAGGCGAGAACTGGCACGACTTCGTATCGACGTGCGTGGCCAATGGCTGGGACGGCCTGGAAAACCTGGCGTTGATCCCGGGCACCGTGGGCGCCGCCCCGGTGCAGAATATCGGCGCCTATGGGGTCGAACTGGCCGAGCGCTTTCTGGGCCTGACCGCCTGGAACGTGCGCCAGCGCCGCCTGGTGGACATGGGCCCGGCCGACTGCTGCTACGCGTACCGCGACAGTGTGTTCAAGCACGATGCGCCGGGCGCCTGGGTCATCGTGTCGGTCCGTTTCGCCCTGCCGCGGCCCTGGCGGCCCGTGCTGGACTACCCCGACTTGCAGCGCCAGGCCGGGCTGGCAGGCAGCCAGCCCGCCGCGCGGGCGATTTTCGACGCCGTGTGCGATATCCGGCGCGCCAAGCTGCCCGACCCGGCCGTCATCGGCAATGCCGGCAGTTTTTTCAAGAATCCGCTGGTCGATGCCGCCACCCGCGACGCGCTGGCCGCCCGGCACGCCGGGCTGGTGTCGTACCCGCAGCCCGACGGCCGCTACAAGCTGGCCGCCGGCTGGCTGATCGACCAATGCGGCTGGAAGGGCCGGCAGCTGGGCCCGGCCGGCGTGCACGACCGGCAGGCGCTGGTGCTGGTGAACCGGGGCGGCGCCACGGCGGCCGATATCCTGGCGCTGGCCGCCGCCATCCAGCAAGACGTGGCGCGGCGCTACGGCGTGGCGCTGGAGCCCGAGCCGGTGGTCTGGCGCGACGCCCCCGCGCTACAGGCCTAGCACCGCCTGCATGTCGAATACGCCGTTGTGCTGCTTCTGCAGGAACCGCGCGGCGCGCAGCGCGCCTTCGGCGTAGGTGGCGCGGCTGCCCGAGCGGTGCGTGATCTCGATGCGCTCGCCGGTGCCGCAGAAGTACACGGTGTGGTCGCCCACGATGTCGCCGCCGCGCACCACCGAAAAGCCGATGGTGCCCGGCTTGCGCACGCCGGTATCGCCATGGCGGGTCCAGGTGGCGACGTCGGGCAGGGCGACGTTCCAGGCCGAGGCGATGGTCTCGCCCATTTTCAGGGCGGTGCCCGAGGGCGCGTCGACCTTGTTGCGGTGGTGCGCCTCGAAGACTTCCACGTCGTAGCCCGAGTTCAGGATGCGCGCGGCGACGTCCAGCAGCTTCAGCGTGGCATTGACGCCCACGCTCATGTTGGGCGCGAACACGATGGCGATTTTCTGGGCGGCCACTTCGATGGCGGCGCGGCCGTTGTCGTCGAAGCCCGTGGTGCCGATGACCATGCGGGTGCCGTGCCGCACGCAGGCCTGCAGGTGCTGCAGCGTGGCTTCGGGGCGGGTGAAATCGATCAGGCAGTCGGCATCGGCCAGCGCGTCGAGCTGGTCGGTGATGACGATGCCCGTGTCGCGGCCCAGGAACGCGCCCGCGTCCTGGCCGATGGCTTCCGAGCCGGCGCGGTCCAGCGCGGCGGCCAGCCGCAGGTCGGGGGAATTCAGGACGGCTTCGATCAGCATGTGGCCCATGCGGCCGCTGGCGCCGGCAATGGCGATGCGCATATTGGTTCCTTGTGCCACGGGATCAGCGCAGCGGTTCGGCGCCGCCGCCGGGCTGGCCGATGTTGCTGCGCGGCAGCGCATCGGGCGCGTTCAGGCGCAATTCGCGCCGGGCGGGCGGGGTGGTTTCGGCGGGGTTGGGCTGCGCCGCCGGATTCTGGCTGGCCGCGTCCGGCTGGGCATCGCCGGCGCTGGCGCCGGTACCCTGGTCGGGCAGGGCCGGCTGGGCCGGCTGGCTCGGCTGGACGCCGCCCGGCGGCGTGCCCAGCGGCGGCAGCTGCGCCGGATCGGCCGGCGGCGCGCCGGCGGCGTCCTGGCGGGCGGTCTCGGAATCGATCTGCTCGTCGGCCTTTTCCTCGGCCGGCTTGCCTTCGGCGTTCAGCTGGAAGGGCTGCAGCTCGGGCTGCTTGTCGCCGCTCCAGCGCACCAGGCGGTCGTTGTCGAACCACACGGTGAACTTGCGTTCCTGCGGCTTGCCGTAGCCGGGCTTGAAGAAATAAGGGTAATCCCAGCGGTCGGCGTGCAGCACGCTGGTCAGCGTGGGGCTGCCCAGGGCGAAGCGCACCTGCTCGCGCGTCATGCCCGGCTGCAGCAGGGCCACTTGCTCTTGGGTGATCCAGTTGCCCTGCTGCACCGGCGCCTTGTACGGGAAGCCCCATTTGTCGGACGAGCAGCCCGCCACGGCGGCGGCTACGGCGGCCGCGGCCAGCGCGGTTTTCAGGAACTGGGTCGGAATACGTGCAATCATGGACTCCAGGCGCCCCTATCTGTGATTTAAAGCCGGTAAAACCGTTATCATAAAGGTTTCACATTGCGGTAGTTCCGTGGGCAGCGGAAAAAGGCGGTACGCTGCTGGCGGCAACCACCACGATTTCTGCCCATGCCACCGCGGACGGAGACCGATTACACCATGACCACCGACCAAAGCGAATTGAAGAACATGGGTTTGAAGGCGACTTTCCCGCGCCTGAAAATTCTGGACATCTTCCGCAAAGCCGACCAGCGCCACCTCAGCGCCGAAGACGTGTATCGCGCCCTGATCGGCGAAAACGTCGAAATCGGCCTGGCCACCGTATACCGGGTGCTGACCCAGTTCGAGCAGGCGGGCATCCTCAGCCGCAGCCAGTTCGACAGCGGCAAGGCGGTTTTCGAGCTCAACGACGGCGACCATCACGACCACCTCATCTGCACGAATTGCGGCAAGGTCGTGGAGTTTTCCGATCCCGATATCGAAAAGCGCCAGCACAAAGTCGCCAAGGACAACAATTTCGTCCTGGAAAGCCACGCCATGGTGCTGTACGGCATCTGCGGCGACTGCCAGCGAACCCGCTGATTCCCTCTGCTGGCCGGGCCTAGCGCGACGGCTCGGCCAGCCCCCCCAGCATCTCGCGCGCGTGGTCGCGCGTGGTGGCGGTGATCTTGATGCCGCCCAGCATGCGCGCGATTTCCTCGACCCGTTGATCGGCATCCAGTGCGGCAATCTGCGAACGCGTGGTGCCGGCCGTTTCCGTCTTGCTGACCCGATATTGCGCGTTGCCGCAGGCGGCCACCTGCGGCAAGTGCGTCACGCACAGCACCTGGTGCCGTTCGCCCAGTTCGCGCAGCAGCTTGCCCACCACTTCGGCTACCGCGCCCCCCACGCCGCTGTCGACCTCGTCGAAAATCAGCGTGGGCACGCGCGCGGCGCGGCTGGCGATCACCGATAGCGCCAGCGAAATGCGCGACAGTTCGCCGCCCGAGGCCACCTTGGCCAGCGGCCGCGCCGTGGTGCCGGCGTGGCCGGCCACCAGGAATTCCACCTGGTCGCTGCCGTGCGCCGAGGCGGCGGCCGGCGACACCACCGGTTCGAAGCGGCCGCCCTGCATGGCCAGCGTCTGCATGGCCCGGGTGACCTGCTTGCCCAGGCTCTTGGCCACTTTGCCCCGCGCGGCCGACAGCTTGCCGGCGGCGGCCTCGTACTGCGCCGCGGCCGCCTGCGTGCGGGTGCGCAGGGCGTCGATGTCGGCTGCCGCCTGCATGTCGGCCAGCTGCGCGTGCACGGTGTCGCGCAGGGCCGGCAGGGCTTCGGGCTCGATCTTGAATTTGCGCGCGGTTTCGAACACGGCGCTCATGCGGGCCTCGACCTGGGCCAGGCGCTGGGGGTCGAGCTCGACCCGGCTGACGTAGTTGTTCAGGTCGGAGACGGCCTCGGCCATGGCGATGCCGGCCGACTCGATTTCGTCGGCCACGCCCTGCAGGGCGGGATCGTGGCGCAGCATCTGCTGCAGGCGGTGCTGCGCGGCGTTCAGGCGATGCCGGGCCGAGCCGTCCTCGCCGTCCAGCGCTTCCAGGATCTGGCTGGCGCCGTCGAGCAGGGCCTGCGCATGGGCCAGGCGGGACTGCTCGGTTTGCAGGGTTTCCCATTCGTCCGGCTGCAGCGCCAGCTGGTCGAGCTCGTCGGCCTGCCATTGCAGACGCTCGCGCTCGGCGGCCAGGCCGGCGGCGTCTTTTTCGGCCATGTCGAGCTGGCGCGCCAGGGCCCGCCAGTCTTTCCAGGCCTGGCCCACCGCCTGGCGCAGTTCGCCGTGGCCGCCGTGCGCGTCCAGCAGGTCGCGCTGGGCGTCGGCGCGCATCAGGCTCTGGTGGGCATGCTGGCCGTGGATGTCGACCAGGCTGTCGCCCAGCTCGCGCAGCTGGGCCAGGGTGGCGGGCATGCCGTTGATGTAGCCGCGGCTGCGGCCCTGCGCATCGACCACGCGGCGCAGGGCGAGTTCGCCGCCGGCATCCAGGTCGTGCTCGGCCAGCCAGCCGCGCAGCGCCGCCGGGGCGTCGAACAGCGCGGTGATGTCGGCGCGCGCCGCGCCTTCGCGCAGCACGCCGGCATCGGCCCGTTCGCCCAGCGCCAGGGCCAGTGCGTCGATCAGGATCGACTTGCCCGCGCCGGTCTCGCCCGAGAATACGGTGAAGCCGGCGCCGAAATGGATCTCGGCCTGTTCGACGATGACGAAATCGCGGATATGCAGGGTGCGCAACATGGGCGATGCGGTTTATTCGACGCTGTCCGAGGCCTGCGGCATCAAGTTCCAGTGCAACTTGCGGCGCAGGGTAGAGAAGAAGCTGTAGCCTTCCGGGTGCACGAAGCGGATCGTGTGCGGCGCGCGCTGCACCGAAATGCGGTCGCCCGGTTGCAGGTCGGACCAGGTCTGCATGTCGAAATGCACGCTGGCGCCGACCTCGACGCGGCCGATGGCGGTCAGGGTCATGCTGAGCACGCCGCCGCCCGGAATGACGATGGGGCGGTTCGACAGGGTCTGGGGTGCCACCGGCACCAGCACCATGGCGTCCAGCCCGGGATGCAGGATGGGGCCGTTGGCCGACAGCGCATAGGCGGTCGAGCCGGTGGGGGTGGCGATGATCAGGCCGTCGGCGCGCTGGGCATACATGAAGGCGCCGTCGACTTCCACCCGCACTTCGATCATGCCGCCGCGCCCGGCGCGGTTCAGCACCACGTCGTTCAGGGCGGGCGCCGTATACATGAGCTGGTCGCCGCGCCAGACGCTGCCGACCAGCAGCATGCGGTCTTCGGCCTGGTAGTTGCCTTCGATGACGCGGGCCAGCGCGCGGTGCGCTTCCTGCAGGGGCACGTCGGTGATGAAGCCCAGCCGGCCGTGGTTGATGCCGACCAGCGGCACGCCATAGGGCGCCAGCGTGCGGGCCGCGCCCAGCACCGTGCCGTCGCCGCCCATGACCACCGCCAGCGAGGCGGTTTCGCCGATTTCCTTCAGGCTGGCCACGGGGTGTTCGCGCACGCCGGTATTGCTGGCCGTGTCGGCCTCGACGAGCACGCGGCGGCCCGCTTGCGTCAGCATTTGCGCCAGGGCGCGCAGGGGCGCATCCAGGCCGGTGTCCTGGTGCCTGCCAATCAGGGCGACGGTGGGAAAATGCATGGCGGAAAGGAACGATAATCGATGGGAACGGCGGATTCGCCGATTATATGGGGCCGCATATCGGGCCGCTGGACAAAAATCGCCCATTTCTAAAAGTTTCCCTACAATAGCCGATATGGATGACCGCGCACGCGCATTGCTCAAAGCGTTGATAGAACGCCACATTGCCGATGGGCAACCGGTAGGCTCACGCACGCTTTCCAAGGTATTCGACCTGTCCCCGGCCACCATCCGCAACGTCATGGCCGACCTCGAAGAACTCGGCCTCATCCACAGCCCGCATACCTCGGCCGGCCGCGTCCCCACGCCGCGCGGCTACCGCATGTTCGTCGACTCGCTGCTGGCGGTGCAGCCCTTCGAGTTCCAGCCCCAGCAATTCAGCGAAACCGCCCTGACGGCCGCCGAGCCGTCGCGCGCGGTCAATGCGGCGGCGGCGCTGCTGTCCAACCTGACGCAGTTCGCCGGCGTGGTGCTGACGCCCAAGCGCGCCCAGGTGTTTCGCCAGATCGAATTCATTCGCCTGTCCGAAAAGCGGGTGTTGTTGATCATCGTCACGCCCGATGGCGACGTGCAGAACCGCATCCTGTCGGTGCAGCGCGATTATTCCGAATCCGAACTGATCGAGGCGGGCAATTTCTTCAATGTCCATTTCGCCGGCAAGTCGTTCGACGCCGTGCGCCGCACCCTGACCACCGAACTGGCGCAGCTGCGCGAAGATATCTCGCGCCTGATGCAGGCAGCGGTCGAGGCCGGCGCCGAGGCCGCCGAAGACGGCGACGACATGATCATCTCCGGCGAGCGCAAGCTGCTCGATGTCACCGACATCGCCTCCGACATGGACCGCCTGCGCAAGATGTTCTCGCTGTTCGAGCAGAAAACCGACTTGCTGCAGCTGCTGGACGTCTCCAGCCGCGCGCAGGGCGTGCAAATTTACATCGGCGGCGAATCGCAACTGCTGCCCATGGAAGAAGTCTCGGTCATCACCGCGCCTTACGGGGCCGACGGCCGGGTGATCGGTACCCTGGGGGTCATCGGCCCCACCCGCATGGCGTACGAGCGCGTCATTCCCATCGTCGACATCACGGCGCGGCTGCTGTCCAACGCGCTCAGCCACAACCAATAGATTTGTAGCGGGCCTTCTTTTCGCGGGGAAGCGCCCAGAGAGGTATTTCGTGTTTCTTCGCCTGTTCAAGTATTTGTGGCCCGAGCGCTACCTGCCCGAACCCAGCCAGGCGGATCCTTTCGACGAAAACCCTGCCCCGCGTCCGCCCGGCGGGGTGGGCGTGGTGCTGGTCAACCTGGGCACCCCCGACACCCCCACGCCGCGCGACATCCGCCGCTACCTGGCGGAATTCCTGTCCGATCCGCGGGTCATCGAGATCCCGCGCTATCTGTGGCTGCCCATCCTGCACGGCCTGGTCCTGGCGCGCCGGCCGCGCCGCCTGCAACCCCGCTATGCCGGCATCTGGCTGGACGAGGGTTCGCCGCTGCTGGTCTACAGCCGCCGGCAGGCCGAAGGCGTGCAGCGGGCCCTGCAGGCCCGCGGGCGGCAGGTGCGGGTCGAGCTGGCCATGCGCTATGGCGAACCGTCCATCGGCCAGGCCATCGACCGGCTGCGCCAGCAGGGCTGCCAGCACATCCTGACGGTGCCGCTGTACCCGCAATACGCGGCCAGCACCACCGCCACGGTGGTCGACGCCGTGGCGGCCCATGTGGCGCGCCTGCGCGACCAGCCCGAATTGCGCTTCGTCAAGCGCTTCCACGACGACCCGGGCTACCTGGATGCCCTGGCCCGCCAGGTCGCCGACTACTGGCAGGCCAACGGCCGTCCGCAGAAGCTGGTCATGAGCTTTCACGGCCTGCCGCGCTATTCGGTCGAACTGGGCGACCCCTACTACCGCGACTGCCTCGATACCGCGCGGCTGCTGCGCGAACGCCTGGGCCTGGCGCCCGACCAGGTCGAGGTCACCTTCCAGAGCCGGTTCGGCGCGGCGCGCTGGCTCGAGCCCTACACCGAGCCCACGCTGAAGGCGCTGGCCGCCCAAGGTGTTACCGAGATCGACGTGGTGTGTCCCGGTTTTGTGGCCGATTGCCTGGAAACGCTCGAGGAAATCAGCCAGGAATGCCGCGATGCCTTCCTGGGCGCGGGCGGGCGCCAGTTTCGCTACATCCCGGCCCTGAACGGCCATCCCGCCTGGGTCGAGGGCCTGGCCACTCTGGTCGACAATCACTTACAAGGCTGGCCCACGCGCGCATCCTGAGGCCGTACACTGAACCCAGGGCGGCCCGGCGGGCCGCGACCGATCGCCAACCGTTCAGGAGACTGCGCATGAATACATCCGTGAAGCCTGGCGTGGGAACCTCGTCCGAACCCGGGCATGCCGGCCTGAAGGAAGACCCCATCGAGCGCGAACTCGACGAGGCGCTGGAAGACACCTTCCCGGCCAGCGACCCGATCGCCGTCACGCCGGAAGAAGCGCCCCAGCGCGCGCCCGACGAAGCGGTCGACGAGGCGCTGGAAGACACCTTCCCGGCCAGCGATCCGCCGGCGCCGGTACAGCCGGACAAAGCCTAGGGCCCTAGGCCGTTGGGCCCGCCCGCCGGGTTGCCTCTTGAAATCACTCGATCGGCCCCCATTATCGGGGCCGACGCTATTGTTTTTTGGAGGAACCCCCCATGACGGCATCCCAAGAGCCTGTCGATCAAGTCCCCGAGTCCGGCGAACCGGGCGCCGCGGCGCCCGCCACCCCCGAAGCGCTGCAAGCCGAGCTGGCCGCGCTGCGCGCGGAACTCGAGGCCGCCCAGGCCACCGTCACCGAACAGCAGGACCAGCTGCTGCGCATCCGCGCCGAGGCCGAGAACATCCGCCGCCGTTCCCAGGAAGACGTGTCCAAGGCGCGCAAGTTCGGCATCGAGTCCTTCGCCGAGAGCCTGGTTCCCGTCAAGGACAGCCTGGAAGCCGCGCTGGCCCAGCCCGAGCAGACGCTCGAGGCGCTGCGCGAAGGCGTCGACGTCACCCTGAAGCAGCTGACCGCCGCCTTCGAACGCAACCTGCTGAAAGAAATCGCCCCCGCCCAGGGCGACAAGTTCGATCCCCACCAGCACCAGGCGATTTCCTCGGTGCCCGCCGACCAGCCCGCCAATACGGTCCTGCAACTGCTGCAGAAGGGCTACGCCATCGCCGACCGCACGCTGCGGCCCGCCCTGGTCGTGGTGTCCGCCGGCAAGTAGGGCGGATCCGCCATGTCCGGCTCCACCGCCTTCGATCCCGCGCAGGTCTTCCAGGTATTCGCCATGCGCCCGGTCGGTTCGTCCGATTTCGACCAGGCCGTGGTCGAGGCCCCGGGCGACGACCTGCGCTGCGTCTTCTTGTGGGGCCAGGATTGTTACAATTGTAATTTGTTCAAGCAGGCCGCCTTGCTGCACCGCCAGGCCCTGCTCGACCTGGGCCTGGCGTGGTTCCAGGCCGACGTGTACGCCGACGAGCCGCTGGGCCGGCGGTTCGCGCTGCATGGCGTGCCCACGTTCGTGCTGTATCGAAGCGGCAAGCGGCTGGGGCGGATTACCGGCTGGCCGGGCCTGCCCCGGTTCACCGAGGCCATCGGGCGCCTGCGGGGCTCTTGAAAAACGCCTTCGGCAGCCCCAGTTAGGCTGAGACTCAGTTTTTTCCTATTCCTGCATTAGTACTTACGGATCTACATCAAGGTATTCCACCATGAGCAAAATCATCGGCATCGACTTGGGCACGACCAACAGCTGCGTGGCTGTCATGGACGGCAGCCAGGTCAAGATCATCGAAAACGCCGAAGGCGCCCGCACCACGCCCTCGATCGTCGCCTACATGGACGACGGCGAGACCCTGGTCGGCGCGCCGGCCAAGCGCCAGGCGGTCACCAACCCCAAGAACACCCTGTACGCCGTCAAGCGCCTGATCGGCCGCAAGTTCGACGAAAAGGCGGTCCAGAAAGACATCGACCTGATGCCCTACAGCATCGTCAAGGCCGATAACGGCGACGCGTGGGTCGAGGTGCGCGGCAAGAAAATCGCGCCTCCCCAGGTGTCGGCCGACGTGCTGCGCAAAATGAAGAAGACCGCCGAGGACTACCTGGGCGAAGAGGTCACCGAAGCCGTCATCACGGTGCCGGCCTACTTCAACGACAGCCAGCGCCAGGCCACCAAGGACGCCGGCCGCATCGCCGGCCTGGAAGTCAAGCGCATCATCAACGAGCCCACCGCGGCCGCGCTGGCGTTCGGCCTGGACAAGTCCGAGAAGGGCGACCGCAAGATCGCCGTCTATGACCTGGGCGGCGGCACGTTCGACGTCTCGATCATCGAGATCGCCGACGTCGACGGCGAGAAGCAGTTCGAGGTGCTGTCCACCAACGGCGACACGTTCCTGGGCGGCGAAGACTTCGACCAGCGCATCATCGACTACATCATCGGCGAGTTCAAGAAAGAGCAGGGCGTGGACCTGTCCAAGGACGTGCTTGCCCTGCAACGCCTGAAGGAAGCCGCCGAAAAGGCCAAGATCGAGCTGTCGTCGAGCCAGCAGACCGAGATCAACCTGCCGTACATCACGGCCGACGCGTCCGGTCCCAAGCACCTGAACCTGAAGATCACGCGCGCCAAGCTGGAAGCGCTGGTCGAGGAACTGATCGAGCGCACTATCGACCCGTGCCGCGTGGCCATCAAGGACGCCGGCGTGAAGGTCTCCGAGATCGACGACGTGATCCTGGTCGGCGGCATGACCCGCATGCCCAAGGTCCAGGAGAAGGTCAAGGAATTCTTCGGCAAGGATCCGCGCAAGGACGTCAACCCCGACGAGGCCGTGGCCGCG